>Ga0209249_1000214_pt1 | contig 76362 bp, 60 predicted proteins | sample SaaInlV_200m_DNA_4_FD_184653 | JGI IMG/M metagenome (GOLD analysis project Ga0209249, IMG submission 184653) | Marine microbial communities from expanding oxygen minimum zones in the Saanich Inlet - SI037_S3LV_200m_DNA (SPAdes) (version 2) | ecosystem: Environmental > Aquatic > Marine >... | reverse complement strand
ATTTTTTGAAATAGCTACGGCTATTCTAAAAAATTATGCCTTGCATATTATTCATTATCTTCATTTTTTGAAAGAAATGAGTTTTTAGAGATGCCCTTAAGCTAATAATCACAACCTTTCCCATTTTATAGACTCACGATAGAAACATTTGGAAGCACAACTATAATTTCATTTTGTTTAATTTCGGTAATCTTCAAATTAAAAGAAGCGGAGTATTCTCCGAGCCCAAATCAATAATTTTGGCAACTTATATTTTATGTGGTTTTGCCAACTTTTCATCCATTGGGATTCAAATTGGCGGAATTGGCGCATTGGCTCCAAAACGACGAGTTCTTCTTTCCAAACTTGGAGTTAAGGCTTTGGTTCAGGAACATTACCTACGTTAATGAGTGCTACTATTATTGGGATGATAATGGATTAACTTTGGTATTAATTTAAACAGTTGTTTTAAACCTTTTTACATTAAATAAGTCCTAGTTAGCATAGGTTTGATTTGTTTAATTAATAAAATTTATTAAATAAATCTTGATTCCCCGGTGAGGCCGGGGAATTGTAATTTATACACATGACGATCAATTTCTAAAATCATGTTCATTAAATTTCTAAAGTCATAATAATAATTGGGTAGAAAAGGACTCTTGAAAAATTCATAAATAGTAGAAGTAGAGTCAAGAGCGGATAAAAATTAACAATTTTAAAACAATTGAGTACCCAAAAAATTAATTTATACATTTTATTGAAAAGTTATTTTAAATTTGAGAGGTTTCTTCTTAAATAATTGGGAGCATTTTATAAAATAACAACCGTGCCTTTACCAACTAATTACAATATTGTGAATCTAAAAAAGGTTCAAATCTTTCTTTTACTCTTAATTGTAAATGTGTTTTTAATTACATCAAATGTTTACAGTCAAAGGGAAGTTGATCTCAGTCAATTTTCAGCTGCTTATTTTGATTCGATTAGAACGTTGACCTACGATACCACCAACCAAAATTTCTCAATAAATGCTTACCGTTTAACTGAATTGGACAAGGTTGTTGTTGACGGCAAATTAAACGAAGCGGTTTGGCGAAATGCAGAGCATCGCGGCGATTTACTGGAAAAAGAACCTTACCCCTTAATTCCGATGAGTGAAGAAACTGAATTCGCCATTTTGTACGATAAAGAAAATCTTTACATCGGTGTTTGGTGTTGGGACACTGAACCGCATAGAATAGTTCAGCGACTTGCTCCCCGGGGAACTTCCGGCCCCGATCACCTCATGTTATTTTTGGATAGTTATTACGATAAAAGAACGGGTTACAAATTTATGGTTACACCAACTGGTGTGCAGGGCGATGAACTCCGTTACGACGATGTAAAACGCGATGGCAATTGGAATGGAATCTGGTATTCAGAAGGATCGGTTGATGAAAAAGGTTGGTACGCCGAAGTTAAAATTCCATTTTTCAATTTAAGATACACAAACAAAGAGTCGCAAACCTGGGGTTTTAATATTATGAGAACCATGTCGAAGGAGGCTTCACGCGGGCAATGGAAACCTCATCTGCCCGAATGGGATAATACAACCCGAATGTCTCAGTTGGGAAAAATTGAAAACATTCAAAATATTAGCTCAGGGAGAACTTTTGAAGTTCGTCCGTATGGAACGGTTAGTTCAACGGAAACCATGAACGTGTCCCCTTTCAGGAGTTTCAACTTTGGCGGAGATATTCGTTATAGTCCAACTCCAAATATTACAGCCGATTTTACTTTTAATCCCGATTTTGCGCAGGTAGATGCCGATGTTTTCGAAATCAACCTTACCCGATTCCCAACACGTTTTAAAGAACTTCGTCCGTTTTTTACTGAAAGAATAAACGTTTTTAATACGCCACTGGAACTATTTTACAGCCGACGGATTGGTGCAAAAAGCGATATTCTCGGAGGTGCAAAAATGACCGGAAAGTTAAATCATGGTTTTGAAGTGGGTGTGATTGGTAATCTTACAGGAGAATCAATTTTTTCAAGTTCGTTAAAGGACATAGAAAAGGCATCATTTGGTGTTGTAAGGGTTAAAAAAGATATTTTAGGTTCCAGCAGCATTGGAATTTTAGCGGCAACAAAAGAAGAGGGTGACAATTACAACAGAATTATTGGTGTTGACGGAAGTTTCTTATTGAATGAAAACGATATCATTGATTTCCAAATCGCATCGGGTCAAACCGAAATGGAATACAACGAGAATATGGCGTATCATCTTGCATACATTCGTACGGGTGATTTATGGGGAATGAATTTCAATTTAGAAAGAGTTGAACCTTCCTTCGAAATAAACAGGGTTGGTTATATCCAAAAGGAATCAGAACGAGGTTGGAATAAGGGAGCTGGTCTTTTTCGCTTTAGCCCAAGGATAAATAAAAACAATATTCGTCGGATAATTACAAACTTTGAATACGATTTTAGCAAGGATTTATTTACATCGCGCTACATAAACCGTTGGCTTGAAATTTTTCCCGATTTTATTCCGGATGAATCTTTTGGGACAGTGGCTGAGAATAATAACGGTGATCGGGAAATTAGCGATGGAATTAGGGATGCTAACAATTTTTATACCGGTGGAAATGTAACAATAGATATGATAAATGAGATGTCGGTTTCCGCGGAATTTAATTACTTTTCTGCTACGGAGTTAACTGGTAATTACAAAGGGAGTCAGGTTAATGCGAATTATTCAACTCGCTCTATTAGCAAAGGAGCTCAGTTTGCGGGAATATTCTCGGCAGCAAGTGGAACTTTTTATAATTTAAACCAAAAATATGTGGGCTCTCAAAGAAGCATTTCTTTGGATGGACAAGGAAACTTGCGTCATAATTTTTTAACCACACTACAAGGAGATTTTACAAAAACATACAATCCGGAAAGTAAAAATGATGGCCAGTATTTTAAGTTATCGTCCAATTCAACCTGGATGTTTAACAAAGATTTTTACATCCGTTTGCACGCCCAGGGAATTTTTGGCTCAACATTTTATAATCAAAAAGAAACGTATAACGATTATCTGCTTAGTCTACTTCTCAGCTGGGAATATCGCCCGGGAAGTTTTCTTTATTTGGCATACAACGAAAGTCGTTTCGACACTACCAGCCCTGCTAATAGAAGTCGTTTTGATTTAAATAACCGCACCCTGATTTTTAAAATTTCCTATTTCTTTAGTGTCTAATTGATTAAAAACCTTATAGCTTTATTAAATCCTCAACTTATTTTTTATATACTGAAAGCTGAGACTGAGACTGCCAACTTTATTCTTTTCACCAATCTGAAGACTGCGACTGATAACTTTCTACTACCTTAAAATATTCACCGGGTGAACTAAAAGTCACCCGGTGAAAAAAACTGAAAACTGAGACTGCGACCGCCAACTTTAAACTTTCTACTTTAAACTTTTCCTCGTACATTTGCACCTCAAAATTTTGATTAGTAGAAACATGGAAATTCCGAGCAAATATAACCCGACCGAAGTTGAAGATAAGTGGTATAAATACTGGATAGACAATAAATATTTCCACTCCACACCCGATGAGCGCGAACCTTACACAATTGTAATTCCGCCACCAAATGTAACCGGAGTGTTACACATGGGTCACATGCTAAATAATACCATTCAGGATATTTTGGTACGCCGCGCCCGGATGACCGGAAAAAATGCTTGCTGGGTTCCTGGCACTGACCACGCTTCAATTGCAACAGAGGCAAAAGTGGTAAATAAACTGAACGCTGAAGGAGTTGACAAATACGATTTATCGCGCAACGAATTTCTAAAACATGCCTGGGACTGGACAGACAAACACGGGGGAATAATTCTGGAGCAGTTGAAAAAACTGGGTGCTTCCTGCGACTGGGATCGTACCGCATTTACAATGGACGAAGTACGAAGCCAATCAGTAATTAAAGTTTTTGTTGACCTGTTTAACAAAGGATTAGTTTACCGCGGAGTTCGGATGGTAAACTGGGATCCTTCTGCAAAAACTGCGTTATCAGATGAAGAGGTGATTTACAAAGAAGTTCAATCGAAACTCTATTATTTAAAATATAAAATAGAAGGCGAAAGTGAATTTGTAACCATTGCAACCACTCGACCGGAAACGATTTTGGGCGATACTGCTGTTTGTATAAATCCTGCCGACGAACGGTTTTCGCATTTAAAAGGGAAACGTGTTTTGGTGCCACTAATTAATCGTTCCATTCCAATTATTGAAGACGATTATGTGGATATGGAATTTGGAACCGGCTGCCTGAAAATTACGCCGGCTCATGATATTAACGATTACGAAATTGGGATGCGTCATAATTTGGCAAGCATCGATATTTTTAACGACGACGGAACTTTAAGCGAAAAAGCAGAAATTTATATTGGAGAAGACCGTTTTGTAACACGCGATAAAATTGTTCCGGAATTGGAGAAAGCAAGCAACCTTGCAAAAATTGAAAATTACGTAAATAAAGTAGGTTTTTCTGAACGCACCGATATAATTATTGAACCAAAACTTTCGGCGCAGTGGTTTTTGAAAATGGAAGAATTGGTGAAACCCGCATTGGAAAATGTAATGAATGATAACATTCAGTTTTATCCGCCAAAATTCAAAAACATTTACCGCCACTGGATGGGCAACATCAAAGACTGGTGTATTAGTCGTCAATTATGGTGGGGACACCAAATACCGGTTTACTATTTGCCGGACGGAACTTTTGTTTCAGCGGAAACAATTGAGAAAGCATTGGAATTGGCAAAAGAAAAATCGGGAAATACTGATTTAACTGTTGCCGATTTAATGCAGGATGAAGATGCTCTGGACACCTGGTTTTCAAGTTGGTTGTGGCCCATTTCGGTTTTCGATGGAGTTAACAATCCCGGAAATGATGAGATAAATTATTATTATCCATCTTCTGATTTGGTAACTGCACCTGATATTATATTCTTTTGGGTGGCACGAATGATTATTTCGGGTTATGAGTACCGCGATGAATTTCCCTTTAAAAATGTATATTTTACAGGAATGGTGCGCGACGAGCAGCGACGAAAAATGTCGAAGTCGCTTGGTAATTCGCCAGACCCACTTGAATTAATTTCGAAATACGGTGCCGACGGTGTTCGGGTTGGAATGTTGCTTTGCTCGCCTGCCGGTGGAGATTTACTTTACGACGATGGAATGCCACAACAAGGTGCAGGTTTTTCAACCAAAATATGGAACGCTTTCCGACTAGTGAAAAACTGGGAGGTTTCTGCTGAAATTGAACAACCTGAACATTCAAAATTAGCGATTGAATGGTTCCAAAATAAATTAAGTGAAGTTGTTGAAACTTTGGATTCACAGTTTGAACAATTCCGTATTTCGGAAGCGTTGATGACAGTTTATACAACGGTGCGCGATGAGTTTTCGGGATGGTTGCTGGAAATGGTAAAACCACCATACCAAAAACCAATCGATGCAAAAACATACAACGACGTGGTTGACTTGTTCGACCAAATGTTGAGATTGATGCATCCTTTTATGCCATTTATAACCGAAGAAATCTGGCAATTGCTTTCAGAAAGAAAAGAAGGCGAAAGTATTATGATTAGCCAACTTCCCAAACTTGAAAAATACGATACAGAACTACTTGCAACTTTCGAAGATGTAAAAGAGGCAATTTCTGGAATTCGTAAAATCAGAAAAGAAAAAAACATTGCTTTTAAAGATGCAATTGAATTGGCAGCTCAAAAAGGCGATAAAGGTTTTGATACTAATTTCAACAGTATTTTAATAAAATTAGGAAATCTTTCAGCATTAAATTTAGTGGAAGAAGAGGTAAAAGGTGCGGCATCATTCCGTGTGAAGTCCTCTAATTTTTACATTCCTTTAGATGGTTTTATTGATGTTGAAGAGGAGCTAAAAAAGCTGGAAGAGGAACTGAAATACACCAAAGGATTTTTGATTTCGGTAATGAAAAAGTTGGGTAACGAACGTTTTGTAAACAATGCACCCGATGCTGTGGTTGCCAAAGAAAAAGCAAAGCAAGCGGATGCCGAAGCCAAAATAAAAGTGTTGGAAGAACGGATTGCCACGATGAAGTAATTTATTCACAGGGAGACTCAGAGTCTCCCTGTGAATAAAACCAACCAGCACCTTAAATCTTGTTAAAAGTTCAGTTAAAATATGTTATCTTTCCTGTAATACAAATGAAATAAAATATTTTTGAGTCACATTTTACCGTTTATGAAAAACGTAAAGAATATTGTATTTCTTCTTTTTTTGATTTTAACCCTGCACGGTTTTTCTCAGGATGACTTACCTATTGTTGACCCGATGCTTATCCAGTTACAAGCTAAAATAATAAGTGCTGACGACAGTTCTGGTGTTCCGTACGCAAATATTATAAATCACCGCACGCATAGCGGAACAATTACAAATGCTCAGGGTTATTTTTCGCTCGAAATGCTAAACATTGACAGCCTGGTTGTTTCATCTGTTGGTTACCAAAAAAGTGTAATTAAAATTCCTTACAATTATTCGGGGCACGATGTACTTATTTTTATTTTGCGGCCGGTAAATTATGCCCTGGGCGAAGTGCAGGTAAAAGGTGACAAACAAGAAGTTGACCTTGGTTTCGAAACTGGCAAACCTGTTGATATTGCCCCCGAACTACGTGGAGATGCTTTTAACGAAGCACCACCGATTTTAGCTGCATTCTTTAATCCAATTTCATACTGGCAATATTATTTAAGCCAAAAGGAAATACGAAAAAGAAAAGTTCGCCAGGCAATGGCCCTGGAACGCAACTGGGAAATGCACTCGAAAAATTACAACAAAGACATGGTAATTTTATTAACCGGATTAAACGAAATGCAGGCAGATACATTTATGATTTGGTTTAACAGTCATAATGTTCTGCCTTATACAGCAACCGAATACCAGGTTCGGGAATCTATTATCGATTATTTTGAAGTTTACAAAGAAGACCGAAATATGAACTGAAAATTAATCCAACTCCTGAACTTTTAAATTCCGCCATTTTACTTTTATACCTCCGCCGGAATGAATTTGTAAAGCAATTGAACCCTTGCCTTCAGCAATTTTTTCATCTTCAATATCAACCATTTGTACACCATTTAACCAGGTTGTTGCACGACCATCAACTACCCTTATTTTCATTTTATTCCACTCGCCCATTTTCAGGATGTTTTCTTTTTCATCCTCGATCTGAACCAACCAGCCCCTTCCGTACGATTCGTAAATTCCGCCTGTATCGTGGTTTGGTGGTGCCACTTCTACCTGCCAGCCGCTTACTTTAGTACCTTCGAAAGTAGAGCGAAAAAACACACCACTATTTCCGTTAGCCTCTTGTAAAAACTCAAGTTCCAGCTCAAAATTATAATAGCTTTTTTCAGTTGAAAGGTAACCGTACTCTGCGTCAGGACCACTCTCGCAAACCAGCAAACCATCTTCTACATACCACTTTTCGGTGCCATGAATTATCCAGCCGTCGAGATTTTTACCAGTAAAGATCCATTTACTATCTTTATTTCCTGCGAAAGTTGTGAGGGTAAATACTCCAACAATAAAAATCAGCATTAATTTTTTCATTTCAATTTAGTTTAATGGTTATTCAATATGAATGATATATAATTCCACCTAATTATTCCCAATTTCTTTTTTAAGGAGATTTACGTTATTTTGCAACCTGTTAATTGTTGCATCTTTTTCTTTTAATTGAGCATTAAGTTTATCTGTTTCCGATTTTACCAAAGCTAATTCATTCTGTAATCCTATCAGTTTTTCATCGCCCGCTATTTTCCCCGCTTCAACCAATTTCACTTTATCCTCAAGCAATTTTAAATCGAAATTCTTTTGATCGACCACCGACGATTTTTGTTGAACCTCATTTTCTAACCGGCCAACTTTTGTTTCCAGCGAGTTTATTGTTTTGTCTTTGCCTGCTAAAACATTGGTTAACCTTTGTTTTTCGAAATCGAGTGTAAAACTGGTTTCCTGCAACGACTCCGATTGTTGATTCATGTTTTCGGCAAGAACAAAAAATTCTTTATTCAACGAATCAATGTATTGATCTTTTATGGCGTTGCTTTCTAACAGCTCATTTTTCATTTCCTCAAAATCGACAATTAAAGCTTCAATTCGTTTAGCTTTTGCATTATTTTCTTCATTTAGCTGCCGCGTCAATTCCTCGGCTTTTAAACGCCCGGTCTGCATTTCCAAAAATTTCTTTTTCGAAACGCACGAAGTAAAAATAAGTGAAACTGCTACTATTGAAACTAATAAATGACTGCGAACCATAATTTCATTTTTAGAATTTAACAAAGATAAAAAATAATAATCCGCTATAATAACGTTATTTAAATGGTAATGGTATTAATTCGTACTTTTAATTAAAACAGTAAATAATGAAAAAGATAATTATACTACTTATTTGGATTTTAACCTTTTTGTTTGCCGAAGCTCAGGAGGGTGGGGAAGTAGTACAAATCTTAAAAGGAAAAGTAATCAATGAGCTTACTAACGAACCGGTTTCGTACACTAATATTGGGTTGGAAGATACTTTTTTTGGCACGGCCAGCGATGTGGATGGAAATTTTGAACTGAAAATTCCGGCAGAGCTGGTTTCAAAAGACATCTATTTTTCGGCGGTGGGGTTCAAAAACAAAAAATTCCCCGTTAAAACCTTATTCAGCAAAGAATTTAATATTGTGAAACTGGATGCACAATCGTATGGAATAGACGACATCGACATTGCAGCTCAGTCGAAAGTGCTGATTCGGATATTACGAATGGCATCTGAAAATATTCCGATAAATTTTATTAGTGGCCCTTTTAACCTGGCTTGCAATTACGAAAATGAAAAACTAATTGACGACAGCATTCAAATTACACAAAATGCAAGTGTTTTAATTTACGATAAAACAGGTTATACAAATCCGTCAAAACTCAATGCTTTTCATTCGCGAAAATATTCTGTAAAAAAGGAGGGAGAATCGGCAGGAGACTATCGTTTTTCAACAGGATCAACCAATATGGATGAATTGCTGGAGCTGGACTGGGTACGTTCAGGTTCATCGTTATTAAATCCGGCTTTGCTACCAGAGTTACAACTTGCCCTGGACGACGAACCAATAATTGACGGCAGCCCGGCCTGGCTAATTTCATTCAAACAAAAAGTTCCAACTTTAGCAAGCTCAGGTGATTTTTATGCCACTTCTTTCGAAGGGAAAATAACCATTGATAAAGATGATTATTCCGTTAAAGAAATTGAAGGAAAAGTTGTGTCTGCAAAAAATAACCGCCAGGGGAAATCGCTGGCAATTGGTAATTCAAACTCAAATTTTATTGAAGATGTTTCTTATAATTTTAAGGTAAAATACTCAAATCTTAAACCCGATTTTATTCTATTAAATAAAAAATATTTAAGCAATGGGAATATGATTACTGAGCAATCCCGATTGGTTATTCAACAAATACAAACAACAAACTTATCTATTCTTAAAAGTAGGGACTATTTTACCGGGGGGTAAAAATTGGGTTGTTTCTAATTCAGTTGAAGTTTCCTGAACTAAAATTCAAAAGACCGGGATTAACCGGCCTTTTGAATTTTTTATAAGTAATATTTTAAAGTTGTTTGGCAACTTCAATTTCGTGGAAGGACTCAACGTGGTCGCCCACTTTTATATCATTAAATTTTTCAATATTTAAACCACATTCATATCCATTCTTTACCTCTTTTACATCTTCCTTAAATCTTTTCAACGAGCCCAGATTTCCTGTGTAAATTACAATACCATCGCGAATAACACGTATCTTCGAATTTCGTGATACTTTCCCATCGCGGACAATACAACCTGCAATATTTCCAACTTTGGTAATATTAAATACTTCAAGTACTTCAACGGTTCCTGTAATTTCTTCTTTAATTTCAGGCGAGAGCATACCTTCCATTGCTGCCCTAATTTCATTAATTGCATCGTAAATAATTGAATACAATCTAACATCAATTTGTTCTTTTTCGGCCAGTTTCCGTGCACTTAACGAAGGCCTAACCTGGAATCCAATTACAATAGCTTCTGAGGCAGCGGCCAATAATATATCGGATTCTGAAATTTGCCCAACTGCTTTATGTTTAATATTTACCTGGATTTCTTCTGTTGAAAGTTTTATCAAAGAATCGGAAAGAGCTTCGATAGAACCATCCACATCACCTTTTACAATGAGGTTTAGTTCCTGGAAGTTTCCAATAGCAATTCTCCGCCCAATTTCGTCGAGTGTAATATGTTTTTGTGTCCTTAATCCTTGTTCGCGGGCCAGTTGTTCTCTTTTGTTTGCAATATTCCTTGCATCCCTCTCATTTTCTAACGCATTAAATTTGTCACCGGCTTGCGGCGCTCCATTTAATCCTAAAATGATTGCCGGCTCTGCCGGGCCAACTTTATCAATTTTCTGGTTGCGTTCGTTAAACATTGCTTTTACGTGGCCAAAATATTGCCCTGCTAAAACAATATCGCCCACATGTAAAGTACCTGTTTGTACAAGTAGGGTTGCCACATAACCTCTGCCTTTATCCAGCGATGATTCAATAATAGTCCCTGCTGCATTTTTATTAGGGCTTGCTTTCAGCTCTAACATTTCGGCTTCCAGGAGTACTTTCTCAAGCAGCTCTTCAATACCGATTCCGTTTTTTGCTGAAATATCGTGCGATTGATATTTCCCACCCCAGTCTTCAACTAAAAAGTTCATATTGGCTAACTTTTCCTTTATTGATTCAGGATTAGCGCCGGGTTTGTCAATCTTGTTAATTGCAAATACAATAGGAACTCCGGCAGCAGTCGCATGGTTAATGGCTTCAACTGTTTGCGGCATTACGCTATCGTCGGCAGCAACAATAATAATGGCAATATCGGTAACCTGGGCCCCACGGGCACGCATTGCCGTAAAAGCCTCATGTCCCGGAGTATCGAGAAATGTAATGTCTTTGCCATTTTCCAAACTAACATGATATGCACCAATATGCTGGGTAATACCACCTGCTTCACCGGCAATTACATTTGTACTTCTGATATAATCAAGTAAAGAAGTTTTACCATGATCGACGTGCCCCATCACGGTTACAATTGGCGGGCGCGAAATTAAATCCTCTTCTTTATCTTCAACGTCCACAATTGCCTCCTGGATTTCAACACTTACAAATTCAACAGTGTATCCAAATTCTTCTGCCACGACAGAAAGTGTCTCTGCATCGAGCCGTTGGTTTATTGAAACGAAAAGCCCAAGGCTCATACACGATGAGATAATTTGTGTTACACTTACATCCATCATGTTCGCAAATTCATTAACCGAAACGAACTCTGTAACTTTTAATACCTTTTTTGCCTGATTCTGAATTTCAATGTCAGCCTGCAATTTTTCGCTAACGGCCGCCCTTTTGTCACGCCTGTGTTTCGATCCTTTCGATTTGCCCTTTGCAGTTAACCGTGCAAGGGTGTCTTTTATTTGTTTTTGGACATCTTCAACATCAACTTCTTTTTTTACAACTCTTTTGTTTTTACTTCCCTGCTTAATAACCTTGAAATTACCGCTTGGCTTAATGCCTTGTTTTTCGTTTACACTTACTTTCCCGGTATCTTTAGAAATCCTCTTTCTACGTTTTTTGCGAGAATTGCTTTGTTCAGGAGGGGTGTCTTTAGTTGTACTGTCTTTTTTATTGGGTAATTTAATTTTCCCTACAACAGTTGGCCCATTCAGCTTATTTATTTTAACCTTAATTACACTTTTATCGGAATCTTCAGTTTTTCCTTCAACCTCTTTTGCAGATTTTTTACTAGTACTTTTTTGCTTCAACCTATCTTTGCGTTCTTTGTCTTTTTCTTCTTTTGTTTTTTTAGTAGGCCTGGTTTTTTGATTGATATTTGCTAAATCTATTTTACCAACAACTTTTACATCATCAACTTTTGGGACATTCATTTCAATTAATTCTGCCGAAGGTTCTTTTTGAATATCCTCCTGAATTGGCTTTTCTTCTTTAACAACTGGCACAGGTTTTTGTGCCGGCTTTTCTTTTTCCTTTTTCTTTTCTTTTTGAATAGGTTTTTTTACCTCAATTGGCTTTTTAACTTTCGCAGGTTTTTCAACTTTCTTTTTAGGTTTTGACAGACTTTTCAGGTCGATTTTACCAAGTACTTTTATTTTTTCTTCTATGGGGGCTGGTTTTTCTTCTACAGGTTTTTCTATAGCAGGTATTACTACTTTTTCTTTTATGACTTCCGGAACAACTTTTTCTGTTTTCTTTTCTTTAACCTCCTCAATATTGGCTTGTTCTTTAGGTTTTTCTTTTTCCTTTACTTCGTCGATAGCAACAGCTTCTTTTTTTGGCCGATGACTCATTAAGCTTATCTTTTCCGATTCCTTTTTAAGGCTAATATCTATTTTGTATTCTTTTTCAAGAAGCTGAACAGCTTCTTCGACAACTTTTGAATTCGGACTTGAATCAACATCAAAACCTTTTTTATGTAAAAACTCTACAATTGTGTGAGTTCCAACGTTAAATTCCCTTGCAAGTTTGCTAAGCCTAATTGTCTTACCAGCTACCATAAAAACTCTATTTTCTATTCTTATTCCAAATGCTAAAACTTACTCTACATTTTTAGCTAAAAGCCTCAATTGTATTTCAATTTCTGCTATTACTTCTATTCAAATTCCGATCGGAGTACTTTTAAAATATTATCAATAGTTTCCTCTTCAAGGTCGGTGCGTTTTATCAATTCTTCGCGCGATAAATTGAGTACATTCTTTGCGCTGTCGCAACCAATTGCTTTAAGTTGATCCAATACCCAATCTTCAATCTCATCTGTAAATTCATCTAAGTTAACATCTTCGTTATCTTGCTCCATTTCGCGGAACACATCTATCTCGTACCCGGTTAGCTGACTTGCCAAACGAATATTCAACCCACCTTTCCCGATAGCTAGTGAAACCTCTTCTGGTCTAAGGTAAACTTCCGCTCTTTTGGTGTCCTCGATTAATTTAATTGAATTTATTTTTGCGGGATTTAATGACCTTTTAATAAATAATTGAATATTAGCCGAGAAATTAATTACGTCAATATTTTCGTTTCTAAGTTCACGCACAATTCCATGAATCCGCGAACCTTTCATACCAACACATGCACCTACCGGATCAATTCTTTCGTCATAAGATTCAACAGCTACTTTTGCCCTTTCTCCCGGCACCCTGACAATTTTTTTGATAATAATTAAACCGTCAAAAATTTCAGGGATTTCAAGTTCAAACAATCTTTCAAGAAAAGTAGTGGCAGTCCGTGATAAAATAATCAATGGGTTATTATTGCGTAACTCAACTTTATAAACTATTGCTCTTACAGTATCTCCTTTTCTAAAATAATCTGATGGTATTTGTTCTGATTTCGGTAATATCAATTCGTTTTCTTCGTCATCTAAAATAAGGATCTCTTTTTTCCAAACCTGATATACTTCGCCAGTTACAATATCACCAATTTTATCTTTGTACTTTCCGTAAATATGGTCTTTTTCCAGCTCCATGATTTTACTGGCCAGGTTTTGGCGCAGGTTTAAAATGGCGCGACGCCCAAAATCAGCGACTTTAACTTCGTCGGTAACCTCTTCGCCAACTTCATAATCTTCATCAATTTTCAACGCTTCCGTAAGTGTAATCTGAAGATTGGGATCCTCCAATTCATTATCATTTACAACCTGGCGGTTTCTCCAAATTTCAAAGTCGCCTTTGTCAATATTAATAATTACGTCGAAGTTTTCGTCGGTTTCATATTGCCTGATAAGCACACTACGAAAAGCATCTTCAAGGACGCTCATCATTGTAACCCTGTCAATGTTTTTCAGTTCTTTAAATTCGGCAAAAGTATCAATCAGGTTAATATTTTCCATCACAAATCAGTTTATTTAAATGAAATAACAGCTTTCGCACTTTTCATTTCTTCGTATTTAAATATGTGTTGTTTTACAATTAATTGCTTTTTTTTGTGCCCTTCCACTTTTTCACGGGTGGAAGTTTCCAAAACTATTTCTTCTTCGTTAGCATCTTTTAGTAAGCCTGTATATTTAATATTTGTAGAGTTCAATATTTCAACTTCGCGGCCTTTGTACTTGTAAAACTGTTCCTTTACTTTAAAACTTTCGGTTAATCCCGGAGAAGAAACATGTAATTCGAAATCTTCTTTCTCCCTGTCAAAACTATGTTCTACATGACGGCTAATTGCCACACACTGACTAATGGTAAGCCCGTCGAAACAGTCAACAAATACATTTATCTTATTCAATTTGTTTACTGTAACATCAATCAGGAACATATTTTCTTCCAGTTTCCCCTCAACCAATTTTACTACTTCAGCTTTGTCAATCATTATTCCAAGTAACAAAATAGGGAACCAGAGGTCCCCTAAAACAGGTTTTTCTAAAAATCTTTGCAAAAATAGTAAAATTCTTAATTAAATACAAAAATCGTCAAAGTTATAACGTGCTGATTTTTAAAGAATAAATAATTAAACCAGAAAGCACTGATAAAAGCTAGTTTCTTTTATTAATATTGACCTTCGTAATGATATGCAGGACATGACAAATGACTGTTTTAGGATCGATTAAAGTTTGTATTTTTAACATGTTAGAATAAAAACTATTTGTGAATCAATTTCACTTAAATAAGAAAAAAATCATAAACGATCCTGTTTTTGGTTTTATCAATTTACAATCAGAGTTGGTTTTTGATTTGCTCGAAAGCCCTGAATTTCAACGTTTAAGGAGGATAAAGCAATTGGGGCTTACCTACTTGGTTTTCCCGGGCGCGAACCATTCTCGTTTCGAGCATGCTTTGGGGGCAAGCCATTTAATGCGGCAAGCCATTTCGGTTTTAAGGTTAAAGGGGCATAAAATTACAAACCAGGAAGCCGAAGCTGTTACAGTGGCAATTCTGTTGCACGATATTGGACATGCCCCATTTTCTCATGTTTTGGAAAATACCCTGGTTGAAATTTCGCACGAAGAAATTTCGTTACTGATTATGAACGATTTAAACCGCCAGTTTAACGGGAAACTGGATTTAGCGATTGAAATTTTTACGAACCAGTATGAAAAAACATTTTTGCACCAATTAGTTTCAAGCCAGTTAGATATGGACAGATTGGATTATTTGACCCGCGACAGCTTTTTTACCGGAGTTAACGAGGGTATTGTTGGGATCGACAGGATTATTAAAATGTTGAATGTTTGGAATGGGCAATTGGTTGTTGATGCGAAAGGAATTTATTCTATCGAGAAATTCCTGATTGCACGTCGGTTAATGTACTGGCAGGTGTATCTTCATAAAACAGTTGTTGCAGCCGAATTTCTTTTAATAAATGTACTAAAGAGGGCCAGCGAACTAGTAGCAAATGGAATAACTGTATTTGCAACTCCTGCATTAGATCTGTTCCTAAAAAACAATTTCACCTCAGAAGATTTTAATAAAAATATTGTTGTTGACGGGAAAAATGTTCTAGAGTGGTTTTCGTTGTTAGACGACAACGATATTTTGATTTCGGTTAAAGAATGGCAGTTTCACACCGATCTCGTTCTTTCCTTATTGGCTAAAAGTATTGTCAACCGAAAACTTTTTAAAAACGAACTAAAATCAAAACCGGTTTCAAAACAGGTGGAAAATAATATTTTAAAACAAATTTCAAAAAACATTACCCACGATGAAAAACTGGCTAAATATTTATTAATAACCGGCGATATAACAAACAACGCGCTAAACAAGCATAACGAAAACATTCATATTTTATTTAATGATGGTAATGTTAAAGATATCCGCAACGCTTCCGATATAAATTTATCGGTATTGACAAAAACGGTCCGCAAATATATTTTGTGTTATCCAAAAGAATTGGACTTTTATTAGTTAAAAACTATATTTGCAACGCAAAAAAAACAAATTAATGGAATTTAAAGCCACAGACATTGCTGTATTTCTTAATGGAGAAGTTGTTGGAGATGGCAATGTAAAAGTTTTTAATGTGTCAAAAATAGAAGATGGGCAACCCGGGACACTTACTTTTCTGGCCAATCTGAAATATGAAAATTATATTTATCAAACAAATGCTTCAGTAGTTTTAGTAAATAAAAGTTTTACCCCAAAAGAAACAATAAAAGCTACCCTTATAAAAGTTGACGATGCTTATCAGGCATTTGCTTCGCTTCTCGATTTACATGAGCAATCAAAATCGAAACAAAAAACAGGTATCGAACAACCTAGTTTTATTGATAAAACAGCAATTTTGGGTGACGATGTTTATGTCGGTGTTTTTACTTATATTGGGGAAAAAGCCAGAATCGGCAAAGGGGTAAAATTGCACCCACAGGTACATATTGGCGATAATGTTTCCATTGGCAAAAACTGTATTTTTTATTCCGGGGCTAAAATTTATAATGACACTGTAATTGGAGATGATTGTATAATCCATTCGGGGGCAGTAATTGGTTCCGATGGTTTTGGATTTGCGCCGCAGGATGATGGCAGTTACAAAAAAATACATCAAATCGGCAATGTAATTATTGAAGATAATGTTGAGATTGGTGCGAACACTACAATTGATTGCGGAACCTTTGGGTCAACGATTATTCGTGCAGGTGTAAAATTAGATAATCTTATACAAATTGCACATAATTGCGAAATTGGTGAAAATACAGTTATTGCCGCGCAAACTGGTTTAGCAGGGTCAACAAAAATAGGTAAAAACTGTAAAATTGCCGGGCAGGTTGGTATGGCTGGCCATCTTACAATTGGTGATAATGTTACTATCGGCGCACAATCAGGAATTTCAAAATCAGTAAAAAGCGACAGGATTATTCTTGGTACTCCGGCAATTAATATTAAAGATGCCATTAAAGTTTATACTATATTCCGAAATTTACCAAAATTACGAAGCGAGGTTATTGAATTACAAAAAGAAATTAAATCTCTGAAAAAAAATAATTAAACTTTAAAAGTTAAAGTATGGTTATAAAACAAAAAACGTTAGCAAATTCGTTTATAATTGAAGGGAAAGGATTGCACACCGGGGTAAATGTTACTATGAATTTTCTTCCGGCGCCGGAAAACCATGGTTTTAAATTTAAGCGGGTTGACCTTGAAAACCATCCACTTATTGAAGCAGATGCAGATTTTGTTATAGATACTTCACGCGGAACAATGCTCGAAAAAAATGGAGCCCGTATCGGAACCATTGAACACACATTGGCGGCATTGGTCGGAATGGATCTCGACAATGTGCTAATTGAAGTAAATAATGAAGAAGCCCCTATAATTGATGGTAGTTCGAAATACTTTGTAGAAGGTATTGAAAAGGCCGGTATTGTTGAACAAAATGCCGAACGTGAATTTTTTGAGATCAAAGAAAAAATACAATTTAACGATGAAAAATCGGGAGCTGAAATTATTGCGCTGCCCGATGATGATTACAGGCTGAATGTAATGATTTCTTTCAAATCAAAGGTTTTAAACAACCAATTTGCCAATTTACAATCCATCAATAATTTTAAAGAAGAAATTGCCAATTGCCGTACATTTGTTTTCTTACACGAAATAGAATACCTACTAAACAACAATTTGATAAAAGGTGGCGATATAGACAATGCTATAGTTATTATTGACAAAGAAGTAAATCAGGAAGAACTAGACAGATTGGCAGATCTTTTTCAGCATGAACGGGTTGAGGTAAAACCACAGGGTATTTTAAATAACCTTGATCTACATTTCGACAACGAATGTGCACGCCACAAATTACTCGATGTTATTGGCGACTTAGCTTTGTGTGGCAAACGTATCAAGGGGCGCATTATTGCTACGAAACCAGGCCACGGCCCAAATACAATGTTTGCCAAAGTACTTAAAAAAGCTTACAAAAAAACCATTGACAAAGCACCGGTTTATAATCCTGAAATCCCTCCTTTAATGGATGTGAACAGGATTAAAGAACTTTTGCCACATCGATATCCATTTTTAATGGTCGATAAAGTAATTTCGATAACAGAAAATGAAATAGTGGGTATTAAAAATGTAAGCACAAACGAACCATTTTTCCAGGGGCATTTCCCTGCCGAGCCTGTAATGCCAGGCGTTTTAATGGTCGAAGCAATGGCACAAACAGGCGGGTTGCTTGTTTTAAACCAGCAAGAAGGTAAATTTTTAACCTATTTTATTCGTATTGATAATGTTAAATTCAGAAAAAAAGTTGTCCCCGGCGATACACTAATTTTTAAATTAACATTGACTTCACCAATCCGGCGTGGAATTGCAAACGTAAAAGGAGTTACATACGTAGGGAGCAAGGTGGTAGCCGAAGGTGAATTTATGGCACAAATAGTAAAACAAACAGAAAACTAATTCAGAAGAAATAAAATATGAAACAACCATTAGCATACGTACACCCAAATGCCCAGGTTGCCGACAATGTGGTGATAGAACCTTTTGTTTCAATCGACCAGGATGTTGTAATTGGTGAAGGGACAAGAATTGGATCGAGTGTCACCATTCTTCCTGGGACAAGAATTGGCAAAAACTGTAATATTTTTCCGGGGGCAGTTCTGGGAGCCATTCCCCAGGATTTGAAATTTAAGGGTGAATATACTACGGTAGAAATTGGCGACAATAATACAATTCGCGAATATGTAACTATTAACCGCGGAACTGCCTCGAAGGGTAAAACTGTGGTTGGCGATAACAATTTAATTATGGCTTATGTACATATTGCACACGACTGTAAATTAGGTAACCAAATTATTATTGGAAACAACACTCAATTAGCCGGTGAAGTAATTATTGATGACTGGGCAATCATTTCGGGAATGACGGGTATCCACCAATTTTGCAGGATTGGATCGCACGTAATGATTGGAGGGGGTTCGTTAGTCCGTAAAGATGTACCGCCGTATATTAAAGCCAGCCGCGAACCTCTTTCGTATGTTGGCATTAATTCAATTGGGTTGCGGCGCCGAAATGTGACCAACGAAAAAATCCGTGAGATTCAGGATATTTACAGATATATCTATCAAAAGGGATTAAACACGGCACAAGCAGCTGAAATTATTGAAGCCGAAATGCCTGCGACCCAAGAAAGAGACGAAATTCTTCTTTTTGTTAAAGATTCAAAACGTGGAATTATTCGAGGTTATTACCCCGATTAATTTAACTAAAATATTAATGAATGGATGCCACCTTTATTTTAAGGGTGGCATTTTTATTTACCATGATTCCAGCCTTGCGCCTGAAGTGGAATTGCCGAACCGGAAGTTGTGACTAAATTCGAACCTTCCGATGGCTCAGTCATGTGACCAATAATTGTAAAATCGGGATCCAATTTTATTTTTTCGTAATCTTCCAAAGAAATGGTAAAAAGCAGTTCATAATCTTCTCCTCCATTTAAGGCAGCAACCAAAGGATTAATATTCAATTCCTCTGCCATTTTTTTGGTTTGAGAATCCATTGGAATTTTATCTTCATACAAATTGCATCCAACATTTGAATTTTTACATAAGTGCATAATTTCAGACGAAAGACCATCTGAAATATCAATCATCGAAGTTGGTTTTATACCTGTTTCCCTGAATGCCGAAACAATATCTACACGTGCTTCGGGTTTTAACTGGCGTTCTAAAATGTAATCGTATCCTTCAAGTTGCGGCTGTAAATTTTCGTTCCCTTTAAACACCTCGTTTTCGCGCTCCAGCAATTGCAATCCCATGTATGCGCCACCCAAATCACCGGTCACACAAAGTAAATCGGTAGGTTTGGCTCCGCTTCGGTAAACTATATTTTCATTTTTTATTTCACCTAAAACGCTTATACTAATGGTTAATCCGGTTAACGAACTGGTTGTGTCGCCCCCTACCAAATCAACGCCATATTTCTCGCATGCCAAATGAATTCCGGAGTATAATTCTTCCACCGCTTCGACCGAAAACTTGCTCGACAATGCAATGTTTACGGTAATTTGTTTTGGTACTGCATTCATTGCACAAACATCAGAAAGATTTACTATTACAGCCTTGTAACCCAAATGTTTTAACGGAACGTACATCAGGTTAAAATGAATTCCTTCCGTTAATAAATCGGTTGAAACTACAATTTGTTTATCCTTGTAATCCAAAATTGCTGCGTCGTCGCCAACTCCTTTAATTGTACTTTTATTTTTAAGATGAATGTTTTTTGTTAACCTGTCAATCAGGCCAAATTCGCCCAATTCCGAAATGCTGGTTTGTTGCTTTTCTTTACTCATTGTTAATTTAAGACAAAAAGGTATTATACGTAATTCTAAAGCGGCAAAATTACCCATACTTTTATATCTTTGCAATTAATTTTTAAACAGTCGAATTAAATTGTTGTTATTTAGGTAGAAGATTGCAGAAATGGAAGAGCAGGATCAGATATTAAATGATGTTACGCAGGGTGATTACAAATATGGCTTTGTCACTGATATTGAAACAGATATAATTGAAAAGGGACTAAATGAAAATGTAATTCGCACTATTTCGGAAAAGAAAAATGAACCTGATTTTATGTTAGATTTCAGGTTAAACGCTTTCCGGAAATGGCAAAAAATGAAGATGCCAAATTGGGCATATTTGAAAATCCCACCCATCGATTTTCAGGAAATTAGTTATTATGCTGCACCTACACAAAAGCCCAAATACGAAAGTATGGATGAAGTTGATCCGGAACTGATTGACACATTCAATAAACTTGGGATTCCGCTTGAGGAGCAAAAATTATTGGCAGGCGTTGCAGTCGATGTCGTAATGGACAGTGTTTCGGTTAAAACAACCTTTAAAGAAGCATTAGCAGAAAAAGGGATTATTTTCTGTTCTTTTAGCGATGCAGTTCAGGATCACCCCGATTTAATAAAAAAATATTTAGGACAAGCAGTGCCGGTTGCCGACAACTATTTTGCTGCTTTAAACTCTGCTGTTTTTAGCGACGGTTCGTTTTGTTACATACCAAAAGGAGTTCGCTGCCCCATGGAATTATCGACATATTTCAGAATTAACGCAGCAAACACCGGACAATTTGAGCGCACTTTAATTGTGGCCGACGACGATAGTTACGTAAGTTATCTCGAAGGTTGCACAGCACCTATGCGCGACGAAAACCAATTGCACGCTGCTGTGGTTGAAATTATAACACACGACCGGGCTGAAGTTAAATATTCAACTGTTCAAAACTGGTATCCGGGAAACAAAGAAGGTATTGGAGGAATTTACAATTTTGTTACTAAACGTGGAATTTGTCGGGGAGTTTCCTCTAAAATTAGCTGGACACAGGTGGAAACCGGTTCGGCAATTACCTGGAAATATCCAAGTTGCGTTTTAATTGGCGATAATTCGATTGGCGAATTTAACTCGGTTGCCGTAACCAATAATTACCAGCAAGCCGACACCGGTTCAAAAATGATCCACATCGGGAAAAACACAAAAAGCACTATCATTTCGAAAGGTATTTCGGCGGGTAAAAGCGACAACTCATACCGTGGTTTGGTAAAAGTAATGCCCAATGCAAAAAACTCACGGAATTTTTCGCAGTGTGATTCTTTATTACTAAACGACACTTGCGGGGCGCACACTTTTCCATACATCGAAGTAGGTAATAAATCGTCGATTGTTGAACACGAAGCAACGACTTCGAAAATTGGTGAAGACCAGATTTTTTACTGCAACCAACGTGGAATTGATACCGAAAAAGCAATTGGAATGATTGTGAACGGTTATGCAAAAGAAGTATTAAATAAACTCCCAATGGAATTTGCCGTTGAAGCACAAAAACTTCTGCAAATCAGTTTAGAAGGAAGTGTGGGATAATTAAGCTAAATTATTGATTATTAAAATATACGAGTAATAGTCTTTGTACTTAATACTCATAATCTCAGTACTAAAAAATGTTATCAATAAAAAATTTATATGTTTCTGTTGAAGGAAAAGAAATCCTGAAGGGAATCAATTTAGAAGTAAAACCGGGAGAAGTTCATGCAATTATGGGACCCAACGGTTCGGGAAAAAGTACGTTAGCAAACGTGTTGGCGGGCAAAGAAGAATATGAAATAACCTCGGGCGAAGTCACTTATTTTAATGAGGACTTGTTGGAAAAAGCTCCTGAAAAGCGTGCAAAAGAAGGCATTTTCCTGAGTTTCCAATACCCGGTTGAAATACCGGGAGTTCCAATGGTAAACTTCCTGAAAACGGCTGTTAACGAACACCGCAAAAATAAGGGAGAGAAGGAACTAAAAGCTGGTGAATTCCTAAAATTAATGCGCGAAAAAATGGATTTAGTTGAAATGCACACTCAACTAACCAACCGTTCGGTAAACGAAGGTTTTTCGGGCGGAGAAAAGAAAAAGAACGAAATTTTCCAAATGGCACTTCTCGAACCCAAATTGGCCATTTTAGATGAAACCGATTCAGGGCTCGATATCGACGCGCTGAAAACTGTGGCTCATGGTGTTAACGCATTAAAAACTTCTGAGAATGCAACTATTGTAGTCACTCATTATCAACGCTTGCTCGATTATATTGTACCTGATTTTGTACATGTACTTTATAACGGAAAAATTGTAAAATCGGCAGGAAAAGAACTTGCCTTCGAATTGGAAGAAAAAGGTTACGACTGGATTAAAAAAGAAAACGGGAACTAAATATATGAGTGTTTTAGTCGAAAAAGCGGATTTATCGCTCAAATACACAGGGCATTACAATAATGTAAAAGAACTTCTTTTTAAAAATTCTTCTGAAGTTTTAAATGCCCAACGCAACAAAGCCATTCAGGATTTTGTTTTGCAGGGAATTCCCACTCGTAAAAACGAAGCGTACAAATACACCAATCTTCAGCCCCAATTTTTCCCGGAATTTAAATTTATTCATCAAAAAGAAAATGTTGAAGCTGACCTAAACGTTATTTTCCGTTGCGATGTTCCTCAATTGAGTACTCACCTTAATTTGTTTTTTAATGGTTGGTATTACGATAAAAACCGGGAAACAGCAAATTTGCCGGAAGGAGTAATTTTTGAAAGTCTCGAAAAAATGGCCAAAAATAAGCCTGAAATTTTTCAGGAATATTATTCAAAATTAGCCAAAACAGGAGATGATCCGTTGGTTGCATTAAACACTGCCTACGCAAAAGACGGTTATTTTCTTTACGTCCCAAAAAATATTATTGTTGAAAAACCAATCCAGCTAATTAATTTATTACAAGCTCAAAATGACACTTTTGCTACTCAACGTAATTTAATAATTATTGAACCCGGTGCCAGTGTTCAGCTCATTATTTGCGATCATACTTTAAATTTGAATCAGTATTTAAGCAACTCGGTTACCGAAATTTTTGTGAGCGAAAATGCCAATCTCGATTATTACACTTTGCAAAACCAGCACAATAACGCCACAAGTTTAAACTCAGTTTTTATTCAACAGGAAAGAGATTCGAATGTAACCACACACACATCATCGTTACATGGAGGATTAATCCGAAATAATTTGAAAATTATCCTGAACGGTGAAAATGCGACTGCAAATATGTTTGGAATGTCATTTATCGACCGTAAACAACATGTCGATAATTTCACCCAAATTACTCATGCAAAACCTCACTGCCAAAGTAATCAGGTTTATAAAAATGTACTCGACCACGAATCGACCGGTGTGTTTTCAGGGCAGATTCATGTTATCCGCGATGCACAAAAAACGAACGCTTTTCAAAAAAATAACAACCTGTTGTTAACCGACAAAGCAACAATGCAAACCAAGCCGCAATTGATTATCGATGCTGACGATGTAAAATGCAGTCATGGGGCTACGGTTGGGCAAATCGACGAGGAAGCTTTATTTTATCTGCGTGCCCGTGGAATTGATGAAGACAAAGCGCGTTTAATGATGATGAACGCATTTGCACACGAAGTTGTCCAGGAAATTAAAGTGAAAGCTTTGCGCGACAGGATTGACGATTTGGTGGAAAAACGATTAAATGGTGAAGTTGCCCGTTGTCATGAATGTGCCTATAATTGTGAATGTTAAACAACAAAAATGGCTTACAACATAAATAAGATTCGTAGCTATTTTCCTGTTTTAAACCAACAGGTTTATAATAAACCGATGGTTTACCTCGACAGTGCAGCCTCGGCGCAAAAACCTGTTCAGGTGTTAATGAAAGAGGAAAAACTTCACAACGATTACTATGGCAACATTCACAGGGCAGCACATTTTATGGCCGATAAAGCGACTGCAGATTTTGAGGCTGTACGCGACAAAATTCAAAAGTTTATTAACGCCGAATCGCGAGAAGAAATTATTTTCACCAAAGGAACCACCGAAAGCATAAATCTGGTTGCACATTCATTTGGCGAAAAGTTTTTAACTGAAGGTGATGAAATTATTGTTTCAGAAATGGAACACCACTCTAACATAGTTCCATGGCAAATTGTTGCCGAACGAAAAGGGGCAAAAGTGATAAAGTTCCCTTTTAACGATTTAGGTGTTTTGCAGTTAAATTTACTTCCAAAATTAATCAATAAAAAGACAAAACTAATCGCGGTTGCGCACGTTTCAAACGTTTTAGGAACAATCAATCCAGTCTCAGAAATAATCGAAATTGCACATAAAAATAATGTGGCAGTTTGCATCGATGGTGCACAAGCCGTACAACACACAACGGTTGACGTTCAAAAACTGGATGCCGATTTTTATGCTTTCTCAGCACATAAAATGTACGGACCAAACGGAGTGGGCGTTTTATACGGCAAAAAAAAGTGGCTCGAAAAAATGCCGCCGTACCAGGGCGGTGGTGAAATGATTTCAGAAGTTTCATTCGAAAAAACAACCTTTAACGAAATCCCCTATAAATTTGAAGCGGGCACGCCTAATATTACCAGTGTTATTGCTTTTGGAGCTGCTGTTGATTTGTTAATAAAAGCTGGGATTTCGGAAATTGCAGCCTGGGAAAATGAACTACTTGAATACGCTACTCAAAAGCTAAAACTAATAAACGGACTTAAAATTTACGGCGAAGCTCCAAAAAAATCAAGTGTAATTTCTTTCAACATTGAAGGAATTCATTCGTACGATCTCGGAATGTTGCTCGACAAACTGGGAATTGCCGTGCGAACCGGACATCACTGCGCCGACACTGTAATGCAACATTTTGGAATTCAGGGAACCGTTAGAATTTCGTTTGGGATTTATACTACCAAAGAGGAAATCGATATTTTTTTAGAGGCACTTAATAAAGTGATTCTGATGTTTTAGGATCATTCTTTTAGTGAGATGCCCTATAATTTTGCCCAATTTTAAAAATCTGAAATTCGAACAATAAATATTTAAGTTTGGCTTAAAATGCTACTTAGAAATTATTTGTATCTTGAAAATTGCAGTTGTTTCAATTCTAAATATTATTGATTAACTTTTCAAAATGGAAAAATCAGCAATTATTACTGGGGCATCAAAACGAATTGGAAGGGCAATCGCTGAATATCTGGCAGAAGAAGAATGGAATGTTGTTGTTCATTTTAATGAATCAGAAAAACCAGCAGAAGAACTTGTCATTAAACTAAAAAGCAAATTTCCAAATCAAACTTTTGGTTCAATAAAATCAAATTTAAGTAATGAAAAGGAAGTTGAAATGCTAATCCCTAATTTAGTTTCGGAGTTTGGTAGTTTTCAATTGCTTGTAAATAATGCGTCAGTTTTTAAGCCTGGCTATTTGAAAGAAACATCGTCAAAACTATTTAACAATCAGTTAAATGTAAATTTAAAAGCCCCTTTTATTTTAATGCGCGATTTTGCAAATCGATGTGGGAAAGGCAACATTATTAATATTGTTGACACAAGGATAAGCAAAAACATTTCGGGTTTCGCAGCTTATTCACTTTCAAAAAAAGGGCTTTGGGAATTAAGCAAAATGGCGGCTTTAGAATTTGCCCCCAAAATTCGGGTAAATGCAATTGCACCGGGAGTGAGTCTTCAGCCCGAGGAAAGAGATGAAAATTATTTAGAAAAACTGGCTGAAGGTATTCCAATGAAAAAACCAGGTGGCATTTTGCCAATCATACAAAGTATTGGATATATTTTGGAAAACGATCATTTAACCGGACAATTACTTTTTGCAGATGGAGGTGAAAATTTAGGAAAAAACGATTAAAAACATCTTGCCTTCTTTTGAAATGAAGGTGCAATTAATATTTTTATTATGGCAAAAATCAGGATTAAAAATTTGTTGGTGCGTACTTTCATCGGGTTCAACCCCGAAGAGCTGATAAATAAACAAGATGTTATCATTAACATTGAAATTGATGCAGAGATTCCCGATCTGGCAATTAAATCAGACGAACCATTAGGCATTTTTGATTATAAAACCATTACAAAAAAAGTATTCGCGATGGTTCAGGAGGGCAAATTTAAGCTGCTCGAAGTTCTAACTAAAAATATTCTCGACCTGATTATGGAAGATGAAAAAGTAAAATGGGCGAAAGTAGAAGTTGACAAACCTCATGCTTTGCGATTTGCCGAATCGGTTTCATTGGAAATGGAGGCCAAAAAATGAACATTTGTATAATCGGGATTGGTTCAAACATTAACGCAAAAACCAATATCCCCAAAATGTTAAAAGTTTTGGGAAATCATGTGATGGTGTTGCAAGTTTCAACCTTATTATTAACCAAACCAATTGGTATTGAAAACCAGCCGGATTTTACAAATGGGGCAGTTAAAATCAGAACTGCTTTAAACAGAATTGAATTAAATCAGTTATTAAAAAATATTGAAGATCAATTGGGTCGCGACCGCACAATTCTTAAATCCGGCCCGCGGTGCATCGATCTCGACATTATTGTTTGGAACGGGAAAATTGTGGATAACGATTATTACTCACGTGATTTCCTCCAAAAATCTGTAGGCGAATTGTTCGAAATTAACCATAATATTTAACCGTTAACAAAGTAATATCGTCGAACTGGTCGGCTGTGTCAATATAATCATTAATTTCCTTCATCAGCTTTTCGTTTACTTCTCCCGATGTTTTATCTGGCCCGATTAATTCCAGGATTTCAATACTGGGTTTTAATGTGCGCCTAATGCCTTCAGGGTTTTTAGCATCTTCCAAACCATCAGAGTACAATATTACTGAATCTCCCGGATGGATGTTAAATTGGTATTGTTTGTATTGAAAATCTGCATCGACACACATTGGTAAACCAGTAATTTTGGGGAATACTTCTACTTTTTTACCACCACGCCAAATTAATGGACGCTCATGCCCGCCATCAACATATTTTACTTCACCGTTTTTCAGATCCAGGATACAAGCAAAAAAAGTTACAAACATCATCGATGTATTATCCTGCGACAATACTTTGTTAATTTTCATTATCTCTTTCACCATGTCGGGGTTACTATTACTAGAGAAATTAGTTTTGAAAATTGACTTGGTGATAGCCATAAATAATGCAGCAGAAATACCCTTGTCAGATACATCGCCAACCATAAAAAACAGGTGATCACTATCGATTAAAAAATAATCGTAGAGGTCGCCGCCCACCGATTTTGCAGGTTGTACAATTCCGTGTAATTCAAAATCAGTACGATGCGGAAATGCAGGATATTTTTTAGGTAACATCGATTGTTGGATGTCGTTGGCAATAGTAAGATCTTGTTGAATTGAAAATAGTTTGTCCCTGTCCTTCATAAACTTTTTAAATATTTCAATCTCATCAAGGGTTTTGGCGATTGTAATTTCCATATCTTCAAAATCTATGGGCTTAGTAATAAAATCAAATGCCCCACGGTTCATTGCAGTCCTGATATTTTCCATATCGCCATAGGCTGAAACCATAACAGTTTTAATTTCAGGATTTTTCCGTTCCTTTAACTTTGCCAAAAAAGTCAGGCCATCCATTTCAGGCATATTAATATCAGAAAGTATTAAGCAGACCTCCGGGTTTTTATCAAGTTGTTCTAAAGCCTGAAATCCGTTTTGCGCAAAAATAAACTTAAACTCCTTGCTTTTTATTTTACGCCTGAATTTCTGAGTGATTAGCATCTTCATATCCAGTTCATCATCAACACATAAAATTGACACAGTTTTATCCATAATTTTTTATTTTAAAACTTACTTTAGGGAAGTGGGTATATCTAAAGCAAATTCTGTAAATTCATTTTTAACAGAAGATATCCTTATTTTTCCATTATGAATTTTTGTTATTATCTCGTAACTTAAAGAGAGCCCCAAACCTGTTCCCTGCCCCTTCGGTTTTGTTGTAAAAAATGGTTTGAAAATTTTATCGATTACAGATTTTGGCATCCCTGTTCCATTATCGCGGATTATAATTTCCACAAAATCTTTATGTTTTTTTGTTTTCAGGCTTATTTCAGGCGAAAAAGAGTTTTTCATTGTACTCTTTTTTTCATTAAGTGCATAACAAGCATTATTTACAATATTAATAATGACCCTGCTAATTTCCTGCACACCAACATTCACCTTGTCAATTGCCGGATCGTAATCGGTTTTAAAAGTCATGTTAAATTCTTTGTTGGTACCCCTGACACCATGATACGCAAGTTTGGCAAATTCGTCAACCAACTTATTAATATCTGTTGGCTCAAAAACAGTTTCCTGTTTTTCGTGTACCTGATCTAACATTGTGAAAATAATCCGTTGTGCCCTTTCCCCATTTTCAAGTATTCTTTTCAGATTAGATTCAAGCATCGAACTCACATCTTCAATATCCGTTATTATGTCTTTATCTTTCGTTTCATTTATATCTTCCATAAGTTCTTTTAACTCAGCCAGCAGCTCCAGGCTTAACTTTGTAAAATTATTTACAAAATTCAATGGGTTTTTTATTTCGTGCAAAATCCCTGCAGTAAGCCTTCCCACAGAAGCTAACTTATCAGACTCAATAAATCTTTGTTGTAAATCTTTAAGCTCGCTTCCAGTAATATCCTGTTCTTTTTTTAAGGATTGATCTTTATTTGTATCCATATCTTTTTCTTGTATTCCCATGTGATTTATACTCCAGCATCCTTTGGTAGCCTGATAATAAATATTGTGAATTCCCCAACTTTCGAATCAACTTCAATTGTACCTTTATGCGATTTCACAATATCCATGTTCATGTATAATCCCAGGCCAGTTCCTTTTGAAGTTGGTTTTGTGGTAAAAAATGGTGAAAATATTTTTCTACGTTCCGATTCTGGTATCCCATTGCCATTATCCTTAATCCGGATTTCAACATCATTTTCAAAAAAATGTGACGAAACAAAAATCTCGGGTTGATAATTTATGCCTTTTTTGGCTTTTTCGTCAGTGGCAAAGCAAGCATTGTTTATTGTATTAACAATTACGGCACCTAATTCCGCTGGCAAAACCATAATTTTTTCCGTATTATTTTCAAATTCCCGGACAATATTTGCATTAAAAGATTTGTTTTCTGATTTATATTCCTGTAAGGCAATTTCGATATTATTCCCCAACAACGAATTTATATCGGTTTGCCTGAATACGGTTGATTTTTTTTGCAGAAGTTTTTCCATCCCTTTTATAATTCGGGAAGCTGAATTACCATGTTCATTGATTTTCTGAACATTAGACTGGACCATTCCAAGTAGTTCTGTTACATCATTGTACGTATCAAAATCCATTTCTTCCTTCGATGATTCAAAAGCCTCCTTAATTTCAGCCGCCAAATCATCTGTTAGCAACGAGAAATTATTAATGTAATTTAAAGGGTTTAATATCCGATCGACAATACCTTTTGTTAGCTGCCCGATCGATGCCAGCTTTTCTTGCCTGATAAGCTGTTCCTGTGTGTCTTTAAGATGTTCGAGCGTAGTTTGTAAATCCTCAAGGATGTTGGTTTTAATAAATGCCGATATAATATGTTCTTTTAGATTATTGAGCAGGCTAAAATCGTGAACGTCAAATACACGTTTTTTATGCATGTTTTCAAGGATAAGGAACCCTTCAGTCAAATCATTTATTTTCAATGTCATAATAAGCATAGCCTTTGAATTATCCATTTTCCGCAGGCTCTCGTTTTGCATTTCTAAGTTAAGTTTTTTGACATCAAAAATATCTTCATAAACTTCATCGGCATATTTGAGGTAATATTCATCGGCTTCGTTTAACGTTAACCGAACATTTTCTACTACGGAAACATCCCACCCATAACCGGCTTTAAAAATGAAGGCCTCAATAGATTTGTCGCGGACCAACATTGAGGCTTTTTCAACCCCACTAATCACCCTGGTTTTTTCGAGAATTGACTGGCACAAACTCGAAGAATTTATTTCTGAATTAATAGACTTAACAATCTGGTTGATTTTTTCCAACTCGTTATTTTTATCCGACAATTCAACAGACTGTTTTTCTATTTCCTCTTTCTGATTTACAACTTCGGCGGTACGTTCATTTATTAGATTCTCCAGGTTTTTTTTCTCTTTAATTAGTTTTTTTGATCGCTGGCGAATAACAATTGTAACAATAAATGCCAAAATTAAAGCATACAAAATTAAAGCAAAAATGGTTTGATAAAATGGTTTCCTAATCGAAAACTGATAGTTTGCCGGCTCAGTAAAACTTCTGTAAATATTTCTGGCTTGCACTATAAATTTATAGTTTCCCGGAGGTAAGTTAGTGTATTCTTTTTGTACTTCATCAATCCATTCAGACCAATTGTTATCGAACCCTTCCAGTTTATATCTGAAATTAACTTGCTCATTTATGCTAAACGAAGGACAGGAAAATTCAAACATCAAGGTATTGAAGCTATAATCGAGGTTGGGCCCTGAATAAATGGGTTGACGATCGTTCGACATTTTATTGTGAACTTTATATTCAGTTCCACCAAATAAAATTGAGTCACCTTTTATTTTAACACTTCTAATTAATGTTTTAGGTTTAACACTAAAATCTTTTTGTTTCGACTGGTCGAAACGAATAGTACCGTCGGGGCCGCTAAACCAAACAATTCCATCAGTTTCAGGATATATTGACGATATTGTTATGGATTGTACCGGACTCAACATTTTTTGTACAAGCGTATCCTCTTTAAAGTTTTTTCTTAATTTTATTTGTTTCTGATCGCCGGCATTATTCCAAATATTTCCATTTTGGCCATCCACAATTTTCGACAACCATTCCTTTGGCATTAAAGTATCGTTCCCGATAACACCTGCCTGCGAAAAACTGTCGGCTTCCGTAATGTATTGATAAATGCCATTTTGTGTCGTAACCAATAAATTTTTTTCAACACTATTTATATGATTTCCGAAACGCGATGGTAACCCTTTTTTTTCATCATCATAAAAATCAGGAATTACTTTTCCTTCCGAAGTAATCCTTATTAATCCCCGGGTAGCTGAAACAAGCCACAAATTACCTAAGTTATCCTCTTCAATTTCCGATATTTCATTACTAACCCCGTGAATTGGGCCACTGTAAAACCATTTTCCATTAACCTTTTGTATTTTGGATATTCCGTCCATTTGCCCAACATAAACTGTAGAACTATCAATCTTAGATCGAAACAAAATAATTGAAAAACCTGGAGCAATTAATTTTGTTTGACTATTTTTAACTAAGAAGACTCCTTTGCTTGTTGCCGCCATTATTGAACTACCATCAGGAATAATTGACCAGCAAGTAGAGTTTATTCCGGAAACGGGCCGGTAACTGTTTACACTGTTGTTAAATGTAAACAGGCCCTTATTTGTGGCAAAAAATAGATTGCCATAATTTCTGATTACTTGTCGTACACCTCCCTCAATTCCTTTTCTTTCATCGAAAAAGGAAAAACATGAAGGAACTTCAACCCTGGCAATCCCATTATCCAGTGCCATCCATAATATATTGTTATTATCTACAAATAGTTGCGAAATATTGTTGGTTTGAATTCCACTATTAACAATCTGTTTTAAGGAGCCATCGGGATGAGAAATAACAAGTCCGCCCCTTTCGGTACCTAAGGCAAGTGTCCCGTCGCTGAGTAAAATACCACACGACAAAATGTTATTTATTAGATAATTATCGAAATTTGTGTTAAACTTTGTTATGCCATTTTCCCCTAATAATAAAAAACCATTGCTGTTTGTTCCAATCAGGATTTCATTTACACCAAACGGAATCATCGCTTTTATCACGATTGCTTTCGACAGTTTATTGCTTGTGTTAACCTTATAAACTTGATTGTTTTCAATATAATTCAGTCCAATGTTCGATTCATAAAAGTATAATCTCTGGTTGACATAAAAAGCTGAATTTATTTGACCATCAAATTTTCTTGAAACAAAGGAATTGCCATCCCAGAATAAAACAGAAACATTGGTTACAAAGTAAACCCCTTTATTTGTGGGCTGCACATTAATGACTTTTTCGAAATACCGGTCATTATTTTCTAATGAATCTGTTAAACTTATAAATTGCATATTTCCAAACTGGTCGGCTTGTAAAAACCCAAGTTCTCCACGCCCACCAACATAGATAGTACCGTTTCCGTCTATTGCCAGGGAAGTAACCTGCGAAATCAATGATGTTTGTATGGTCCTCCAGTTTTGCCCGTCGTATTCAAGTACACCGCTAAAGTTGGCAAAATACATAAGTCCTCTTGTGTCCTGCACAATATCGAAATTCTGAACATGTGCTTTATATTCCTCAGGCAAATAATTTTTAATATGAGGGTTGCCTATTTCTTGTTGTTGGGCTAAAACACGCAATGGAAAAACCTGAAGCATCGACAATACCCCAACAGTTAATAACAACTTGATTTTGAATAAATTAATCCTCATAACAAATTAGGCCATCAGGCCGTATTACTTAATTTTTCTATAATTTCTATTGTAAACTCACTGTTTTCATTCATAATATCATAAATCAGATCGGGGGTAATTGCCAGTAATAAAGAAGTGCTTTCGCTTTTAAATATAGTTTCATCTTCGTCGCTATTTATAATACCCCAATAAATATCATTTGTACGCAGTTGCTTTTTTTCTGTATTATTGACAAATACATTTATTTTACCAGATAAAATAAAAAATATTGATTCCTGGTACAAACTCCCCAAATTAAAATTATCGGTACCAGTTATTGTAATTTCTTTTGAATTTTCAATAATTACTGAAATGTCGGGTAACGAAATATTAGCAAAAAACGGGTTGTTTTTTAAAAGGTTCACTTTATCGAAGAGTGAATATCCTGACAACCTATTCCCGGCAACAATTTCATTTGCATGAAACAGATCACCTTGCTGGCTACAGAGTTTTGGAAAGATAAACTCAAAGCGCCCCGACTTTTTCTTTTTAAGTAAGTTAATTGACAATTGCTTTAAAAATGGATCGGGATTTAAAATATTTGACAATAAAACCCTTTCGTTCTCATGGAAACCTTCCATTAAAATTAACGCACATGCCTTTGTCCAACGGTTTATTTTTGTGTAATCTTTATTGACAATATCATTAAGGCGTTCAAAAACTTTTAATTTCTGTTGCGGAAACAGGTTGCCGTAAAGTCGGATACTTTCCTCTAACGACGAAGCTTCAATAAATGGAAGCAACAATTTTTTGATTTCCTCAGAAACAGTTAAATCAAGTATTTCGGTTGCAAATACTTTCGATTCACTTGTTTCACTTTTTAAACTTTCGCGAATGTACAAAATGGTTTTTGAATCATACAACATTGACAATAGCAAAAAAACGTTCTCTTTTTTTCTATTCAACTCGAACTTCAATGCATCGGAAAGCCGCTGCAAGTCTGCCTCTTTTTGTATGTCGTTTTGGGCAGCCATCACCCAAACGATCATGGCAATTTCTTCTTCAATAGCTTTTTTTACCAACCCCGAGTCGCTTAATGTAGCGTGATATTCCCTTTTGCTCAATGCTTTCAAAACCGCATGGCGCACATCCCCTTCGGGATATTGTATTCGTGCCTTAAGTAATTGTAAAGCATGTTCTCCTTTTATTCTTGAATAAACAGCGATTATTTTAAGTTTAATTTGTTTTGGGGTTGTGTGTTTTTCAAAATGGTTATCCAGTTCTTCCAATATTGGGTTGCCAATAATTTTAATTGCCTTTATAGCCGTATTTGAATAAGTAATGTCAAATAGATTTTTAATAATATATGGCCATAATTGTGGTTTTGCAACACGGCCCGAACTAACCAAAGCTGCCTTTCTGATTTGTGGGTTTTTGTCTTGTAAAAGGCCTATTAAAAGTTTTAAGCTTTTGTATCTGTCGGAATAAGGCAATAATTGAGCAGCCTGCAACTTCTCTTTCGGGTTGTTTGAATCGCAAAAACGTGAAAGCGTTTCAATGTCAATTTTTCCTGAATCAGCGAACGCCTTTAATGTAGTAACAAATATCTCATTGTTTTTAATATTGGGGTTGGTTTCCAAATAATTTTTAATGATTGGGGCTGCTGAAAGTTGGTGTTTGTTTATTATTTGCCTGAGTATTTTTTCCTGTGTACTTATTGGCAGAAAAGTCAATATATGCTGCAAAAATAAATTAAACCGACTTGGTTCGGTATGATTTATAATATTCATTAAAAGATTAAAATTCGGCTCTTTTTCTTTTTGAATCACTTTATTTACAGTATGCAGGGTTGACTTATCATTTTTAGAAAAGCCCGGAGTCCCGTTTTTTGAAACAAGGATATTTTTTAAGGTAACCCTGTATTCTAAGAAAAGCTTTTTAGAGATCCAAAGCCAGGCAATTAGAATAACAATAAATATATAGTTATAATGAACCAGTGTCAGGGATGAAATGTTGGTGAATAAAATCAACATCAGTCCAACTATTATATTTCCAATTGATTTCGGAACACCTTCAACTTTGCTTTGAAACGCGAGCCTTTCGTTTGAAGGGATAGGCTGGTATAATATCTGAAATGAAGGATCGAGAAAAGCGGTACGCAAAACCCTTACAAATAATTTGCTTAATAATATAAACGAGAAAAACATTGCAGTTGCACCATACAATGTTCCATAAATCGATGCAGAAACAGTTGAGAATAGTAATAACAAGGGTAGGAGGATTAAGCTTAATAAAATACCATATTTACTTATCAATCTACCCGATACAATAGATTTTAGGAAAAATTCGGTAATTGACATAAAACCGAAAAAGATACCAAGAAAGCTACTAATTAAATCTTGACCAACAAATTGCGATTTTGTTTGGTCGAGAAAAATAAAATCTACATAATAAGCTGCAAATAAAGGAAATAACGCCAATATTATTATTAAAGCGAAGTACTTGTTTTTTAATATGTCGAACAATCCTTTCTTTTCTGGTTCTTGCCCGCCACTATTATTTTTAGAAACAACAGGTATGGCGAGAATATTTTTATATCGTTTTAAAATAATCAACAATAAGAAAATACTTAGAACAAAACCGATTAACACAAATAATAATAATTGTTTGGTTTCTAAAAACTTCAATATAAAAGGGACCGAAAAGAAACTTAATATTTTTGATAAAATTTCACCGGAACCAATCAAACCAAACAAGCGTTTACCCTGGCGTAGATCAAAAATCTTCGCAGCAATTCCCCAAAATCCCACTCCAATAAAAAACAAAAAAACATTAATCCATATAAACAGAAAAAATGCAAACCATTTATTCTCGGTTAATATATATCCGATAGCGAGTGTAGATAAACTAATAAGAAGGAATAATGCCCCAAATAATGAAAGCCGGGAAAAAAACAATTTCTTCTCAAACTTATGATAAAAGCGCCACAACAGATAATTAAAAACCCCACCGCCCATATAAGCAAATGGCAACATATCCATTTTAAAATTACCCAAAAACAATGAGGTTGCTGTAGTATATAAAAACGCATACGAAATACCAATAAAAAAAGAATACGAAAACAGGATAGAAACTGTTTTTAATTCTCCGTTTTTAATATTAAAAAGATCTAATATGAATGTGTTTTGCCTCATTCAAACATTTTTATATTCTCAACATATTAAAACCTAAAATTACACCCGGTAATTCCTCTGTGCTTTTCATAAGCCCATAATGATTAAAACCATATTTTTCAAACGTTTTAAACCTTGGCACAATTGGTTCGGCAATAATACTTTTTACTTTTTCCTTTTTAGCGGTATTAATCCGCACATTGTCTAAAAGTGTGGAAAGCCCCTTTTTCCTAAATTCGGGTAACACCGTCAATCGGTTCATCGAAGCAACCGGTGTTTCAATTAAACATTTTGCTTCTGGCGGAAAATATTCATTCCAGGGAATCGAATCGACAGTATAATGAATACTTAACCTTGCCGATGCAACCAATTTATTATCAAATACGAGAACCCAAATATGAGAATCTTTGTCATAGTCGTCTATCCAGTATCCTTTTAAAAAAAAACTATTGTTTATGCCTTTTTCATCTTTCCAAGCTAAATATCTTAATCTTCCAATTTCTTCTATTTGGGTTGGATATTTTACTTTGACTAAAGTATAATCGTTTTTTGTTTCATCATAAATAGGATATCGCATATTAATCTAATTATTATATTTGATACAATATTTTAAGCATAAATGTCCGGCCACTTTGTGGGATTTCGGATGCATACGGATAAATGGCTTCCCTTACCCCAGGATCAAAATATTCTTTATCAAGCAGGTTCATCGCACCAACCTGTACATTAAGGCCTTTAATTAAATCTCGGTAACCAATTGTTAGGTGAAACAGCATGTAACGATCAAAAACGGTAAGTGGGCTATTACTGCCCGAAGTACCTTCGCCAGTTAATCTGTTGCCTACATAATTAGAGCGGAGATTGATATTAAAGTTTTTCATGTAAATCGCATTTATCCCGAAATTGTACTGATGAGAGGCAATGTCACTAATCCTGAGATCTAAAACTTTATCAATGGGGTTTGTATAAGTGTAGTTAAACCAAAAAGAATAATTTTTTAAAACAAATTTTGCATTAGCCTGGCTACCATATATTTGTTGTTCTCCAATTGGTTGAAATTGTCCTGTAGTAGTCCCATCTTCCAGCGTAACTTCCACTGAACCAACAACATCGCTATAATAAGAGTTATACGCTATTACATCAAACGATAAATTTTCATTGGCTTTCCAATACAAGCTAATTTCTGCGTTTTTCACCTTTTCTGGTTCAAGTGTCGGATTCGGCAATTCTCTTGCACCTTTTACGGTTGCATATTTTTGCATGTATGAAGCATCTTTAAAAGCAGTTGCATAAATGGCCTTTAAAATTAACTGACCCGGGCTGTAAATTAATGCTATTCTTGGGTTGAATACTGTTCCGTATCCCCCATTTTGGCGGATCCGGTTATTATCTACCCTGCCACCCAAGACACAATTCAGGTTTTTTGCGATTGAGCCAGTTGCCTGGGCATAAATACCCAGATCAAAAGATCTAAAATGATCGGCTCCAAGTATGCCCCTGTCCGAGATTTTGCCATTTTCATCGGGGTCTGGTATCGAAGATTTCAAATAATCCCCCTGGATTAGGCTGCTCCTGAATTCAATACCGGCCATAATATCCACTTTGCTTAATGGAAACCATAAAAAGCGTAATTCGTTCTTTATTTGATTCGAGGCACGGTAATAATATGTGGTTTCCAAAACGGGTACTTTATCGGTAGCTAATTCATAAAAACTATACGAGCCATTAAAGTATCCACGGTAGGTTTCGAAATTAGTCGCGCCATTAATTGAATGAAGCCGATAAGAAGTTAGATTTGTCATTAACAGTTTGTTACTGAGTTGCTTTTCGAAATTAACATAGAAATTGCTGTTCCAGGAAATCCATCGGGTATGATTTTTTCTAAAAAGATATCTTTCGTTTGAATACCAGGGGGCAATTCCTTCGTCGGTTTTCCATGACTCAATTGCAAAGGTGAAATCTTTTAACTGTAACTTACCTTTTATATACCAATTGGTTGATGAAGCATCGACACCTACCGGGTTTTTCCCTGGCTCAGGATTAAGAGCGGAATTGTCAAAACTATTTGCTTTTATGGCACCTTCCCCGGTCAAATTAATATTTGTTGCTTCGTTATTTGAATTGTATGTAATATTATAAAGATTATTAACCGGCAACGTATCTAAACGAGTGCCACCGATATAGTTATTTGCCAAATAATTACCGTTTTCATCTAAACCTGACAAATTCATTTTTTGAAAATAATCAACATCGTTTAAATTGAATTTCCAGTTATCATACAATGAAAAATTTATTTCGTCTGATTTGAAATATTTACCTGTTATTGAAAATGACATGTTTTTATTTTTAGCTACAATAACTGCGTCCAGGTTTTTTGAGTTCATTGAACCGTAAGATAAATATGCATTTCCGCCAATGCCGCGATCCTTATTTAATATTTCATCATTTGTCTTTGTTACTATATTAACAACTCCTACAAATGCATTGGCGCCATACATTGTAGATGCAGGGCCATAAATCACTTCAATACGTTTAATGTTTGAAAGGGGATATTGACGGGAAATTTGCGCATTGTCCGATACCAGATCGTTTTGTTCAACACCATCGACAAGAAGTAATGTCCTGTCGGTCATTATGGAACGATAACCCCGCTGATATAGATTTGAATAATTTGCCCCTTGTCCTTTTGAAATATCGAATCCTGGCAGATCGTGAAATACTTGTTCCACATCAATATAACCCCTGTTTATTATTTCCTCTTCGGTAATAATAATTACTGTGGCTGGTGCTTTAAGTACGTTTTCAGCTTTTTTCGACACAGAAGTTACCAACAGCGCCGATGCAGTGGTTTTTATCGAATTAATAATTTGTATAAACCCTGGAGGATCAAAAAGATCTGGTTCGAAACTAGGGTTTATTTCAAGAAGTTTTGTCGATGCCTCAAACGAAGCATTTATTGAATCGATTGCCAGGTTTGCTATTGCTAACATTTTGTAGGCCTCAATTTCCTGAAGATAATTGAACCCATCGTCAATACAAAGCTCTAATGATTCAATAACTTTGTTAAAATTACCAATTTCGTAATTTTTTTTTGCGCTGTTTAGGGTAATATCGCCACAATCGTTTTGTGCTATCCCATTTCCGTACGCCATAACGATTAACAAACAAATGAAAAATTTTATTCCCCGTGTTATGTTAAGCCACATATTCAATTCTTTATTTACTATGTTACAAATCGGGACATGTTTTTGTATATTCTATATCATTCCCAACATATTTGTTCCACTCTTCAAGAAGAAAATTCCTTTTAATATTTTTACAAATTTTTCCTGCAAGAACATCTGGTTTTATAATCCATTGCCGTATTGTTTTATCATTGCCAGATGCAAAAATTTTATTCCCATCAACCGAAAAATTAATGTCCATTACCCATGAATCGCTGTCGTTAATAATAATCGGTTGATCTTCAAGTTCGTTATTATTCCAAATCCTGATAGTTTTATCGTAACTACAACTTGCTAATAAATTGCCATCGGGGCTAAAGCAAATTGAATTTATACCTGACAAATGACCAATTAATTCGTTTGGTTTTTTTGACAAATCGTTTATTGAATATAATTTAATTGTACCTGTTGAATAGCCAACAGCTAGTTTGTTATTTGTTTTATCTAACGAAAGGGCAAGAATTGGTTCTTTGTCAGTTTGAAATTCAACAGGCCCTTTAGTTAGATTTGTAAGATCATAAATCCTGATAATACCTTTTTCATCACCGCAAACTAATTTCTTGTTGTTTTCTCCCAAAGCAAGTGAAATCAATTTTGAATTGGTTTGGCTTGTAAAAAATGGAGTTTCAGGAGAATTGGTATTCCAGGTTTTCATTGTTCCATCGGAACTTATTGAGATAAATAATTTTCCGCTTTTATCGAAAATAATTTTATTCACAATTTTTGAATGACCATTAATTGTAACTGGTTCGGGGTTTTCTTTAGTCATATCCCAAAAAAAGATGTCGCCATTAGTACATCCCGAAACCAGGAACTCCCCATTATTACTTAACGAAATGCAACGAAAGCCGTTTTTAGTTTTATTGATATCCAGCTGGGTTGAAAAAAGATTTGAACTGTTTAAATCCCATTGTCGTATTGTTCCATCGTCACTACATGAAAAAAGATTTGATCCGTCGGTTGAAAGGGCAATGCCCCTTACCGCATCTTTGTGATCGCGGAAGATCGGTTTTAAATCTGCAATATTAGAAAGTGCATTGTAAATTGATGGGTCATTTTCGTAACCATTATTATTTTTATTGAATTGATATGCCTGTAATGCCAATAAAGCTGGCAGCTCAACATCACCAGTTTTGTTTATTTCTATCGATTGTATTGCCATTGTGCGGGCGATGGAAATTAACCGTAAGCGTTTACTGTTTTTTTCTGACTCAATTGCCCTTTGCTCCGATTCGCGGGCACTGGTTTCGGAAGTTCTTGCTTTTTGCTCTGAAATACGTGCTACTGTTTCGGCATCTTTGGCTTCTTTTTGAGCCTCAATTGCTTTTCCTTCTGAATCTTTTGCCCTTTTTTCATTCTCAATTGCAATATTCTGTTGCAAAATTGCAAATTGCCGTTGTTCTTCAGTTATTAGTTTTTGTTGTTCTGCAATAAATTGTTGTTGTTCTGCAATTCTTTTCTGGGCAACGGCTTCTTTTCTTTGTCGGGCAGCTTTTACACTTTCAACTTGTGCCAGTGTTTCTTTTTCGAGGGCATTTTTTTCACTTGCCTCGGCCTGAAATCTCAGGTTTAAAGAAATAATCAAAAATAAAATTGAAATAATTGAGGCAAATGCCAGAAAAACGGCTATTTTTTTTGTGCGGCCTAATTCTTTTTTTTGCTTTTTTTCTTTGTTCTTTATTTCAAAATCTGATTCAATTTTGCAGTATTCTAGAAACTCAACGGCACGTTCAAATGCTAAATCATAACGTTCAGCCCAATAATGGTTTGGTTTGTTTTTCTGTTTCCATTTTACGGCTATTTCGAGCTCAGGATTGGTCCAAAGACCAGCTCTGCCCTGTTGGTACAATTCGGCAGATTTTGATAACCGCATATAAATTTCGGCAGATTTTGTCTCTTCTTCGCGCCACTCTTTTAGACGCATCCAAACGCGTATTAAACTTTCGTGAGAAATATCTATAACTGTTTCGTTACTCAAATCTACATTATGTGGAGGTATTAGAAAAGTTCTTCCAGGTGCTCGAAATTCATTAATAACTTCAAATAAGTCGAATTTAGATGCACCCGTTATTTTTAAAAGATCTTGGATTGGAGTAGGCCTGAGAGTCCCTCTTTTGTCAATTCCCGGTTCGGTTAAGGCCTTAAATAACTGCTCGGTAATTCTTTTTTGTTCCTCTTTCCTAAAACCATCATAAATCTCCTCGGCATGAATTGAAAGAGCTGAAGAAATAGTCCCAATGGCATCGTAATGACGTATGTCTAATGGTTCTTCCCCTATCATATTTTCAATCCAATAATCCCAGGCACGCATAAGTGCATGCTGCATCACGGGAAGTTGATCGGGCTTATCAGACAATTCTATGGCCAAACGCGATACTAAGGTGTCAGAAATTTTACCGCCACTATGTTCTATTGGTTTTACAATAGCATCGTGCAATTCGCTGGCCGACATCCTTGGAACCACAAAATACCCCTTGTTTATGGCTTCTGTTAAACCTGTTATTTCAGCGCAATGATCAAGAAAATCGGACTGCATTGTTAAAACGATATACACCGGTATGCCAATATTTTTTAAATTGATGATGTCTAAAAAAAAATTTACAAATTCCTGTGATTCATCTTTTGAGCGGCTGTTGCTTCCCTTTCGGTAATGTCTGAATATTTCTTCAAATTGATCGATTACAATTAACCAAGATCCTGATGTAAGTTTTTGATATGCTTTTAAGAGTGGATTTTTATTGGAACGAATAATATTTCCTGCCTTCTCAAACGACATTGATTTTATTCCAGTTGCATTGGCTTTTTTGTTGTAAGTTTTGGCATACTCTAATGTTAGCGAAGTAATTGGACGATTTCCCGGGCTAAAAAACGAAATTGCCCAGTCCTCTTTTTTTTCAATTTTTCCGTTCAGGATGGCTGGAATTACTCCTGCCCTGATTAAGGAAGATTTACCACTTCCAGAATAACCAATTAATGCCAAAAAATGTGTTTCAGTCAAAACAGACAAAATTTCCCCTATCTGTTTTTCACGTCCAAAAAACAGATGTTGTTCATTCGTTTCAAAACTACGAATGCCCGGAAAAGGGTTCATTGGCATTTTGCTCTGGTTCATTTTCAGCTTAATTGGTTTTGACAATAAATATGTTCCTGTTTTTATTGTTCACAAATTCATATTTAAACTCATCTACACTTTGTCGGGCAATCATTACGCCCAGGCCACCAATGGGCCTTTCTTCCAGCGGGATATTTAAATCTTCTTCCGTTGGTAAGGAATGTTCGATCGGATTGAACGGCGTTGCTGTATCTTCAAGGGATACAATTAATTCCCCTTCTTTAAATTCAATAATTAGATCAAAAAAACCATCTGAAATCCCCGCTTCCTGATAACCATATTTAATTACATTTGTCGCTATTTCATCAATTGCTAATGTTAATTGATAGGTTTTCCTTTTACTTAATCCTATATCGTTGCCAGCCTGGGTCAACATTTCACGTATCGACTCAAGTACATCAAGGGAGGCAACATAGGAATATGTTATTTTTTTTGCTTCCACTTATTCCGGATATTTATCTACAATATGTACGCTATGAATAAACCCTGTCATTTGAAGAGTGTCGATAATTTGATCCTGCGGGCTCACCATATAAATTTGAACCTGAGAACCAAGTTTTTGTTTTGCAAATACAATCATTCGAAGACCGGCAGAGGCCATAAAACTAAGTTCGCTAACCCTTAATACCATTTCTACAGGCGACTGTACGGCTACTTTTTGAATTTCTTCCTGAAAAACAAAAGCGGACGATGAATCTAAAGATCCGACCAATGTAAGTGTAGCTACCTTATTATTTATTTCCGATGTTACCGTAAAGTTCATAATATTTTATTTTATTGATTTATAAATACTTTTATTTGTTTTTGGTTGAATATAAAATCCAACCGTTACTATTTTCCCACCAATATAACCACCGAGCGGGGTCCCAAAATACACGATGATTGGTTTTCTAGCACAGCTTCTTTATTTATTTGGTGAAAATCGTGTGGCGGTGGCATATCGGTATTTACTGAAACATGCCAATTTTTGTTTTCAGGTAATTGAGGTATTTCAAATGGCAGTGCCTCCCAGTGCATATTTATAGCTACATAAATTGTGTCGTCGGTGGTGTAGCCATTTTTTGCATGCCCCCCATCTAACATAATTGCTAATACTCTGCTCGACTTGGACCAGTCGGCATTCCATGCATGTACTCCATGAAAAGAGATGTCGGGATAACCTGTGTTTTTGTAATCGGAGTTTCGGAAATGGTCTCGATTCCGAAGGACCGGATGATTTCGCCGAAAGTTGATGATGTGTTTTGCAAAATAATAAATATCTGAATTTTTATCTATCAAATCCCAATTCATCCAATTTAAACCGTTATCGTGACAGTAAGTATTATTATTTCCATATTTTGTTCTTCCCATTTCATCGCCCATGAGTACCATCGGCACTCCCTGGCTAACCATTAATATACTTAGCGCATTTTTTATTTGACGATGCCTGAGGATGTTAATTCCCTCATCTTCAGTTTCGCCTTCGCAACCACAATTCCAACTGAAATTATCATTGTTCCCGTCATTATTATTCTCTCCATTTGCCTCGTTGTGTTTTTCGTTATATGCAAATAGATCATAAAGGGTAAATCCATCGTGACAGGTAATAAAATTAATACCAGCAGAAGTTCCCCGGGTGGAGTAGAGATCGGGGGATCCCTGTAAACGTTGCGATAGTTCACCAATTAATCCTTCTTCCCCTTTAAGGAACCGCCGAATGGCATCGCGATATTTGCCGTTCCATTCTGCCCATCGACCATAAGCAGGGAACGATCCCACCTGATACAAACCTCCTGCATCCCAGGCTTCTGCAATTAACTTACATTTAGCTAAAACCGGATCGTGTGCAAGCGATTCTAAAAGAGGCGGATTATTTAATGGGCTACCATCCTGTGCCCTTCCAAGTATTGCGGCAAGGTCGAACCGAAAACCATCGATATGATATTCTGAAGCCCAATAACGCAAACAATCCAACACCATATTCCTTACAACCGGATGATTGCAGTTAAGAGTATTGCCTGTACCAGAGAAGTTAAAATAATAACCTTCGGGTGTAAGCATGTAGTAAGTATTATTATCAATTCCTTTAAAAGAAATTGTAGGGCCGCGGTGATCACCTTCGGCAGTGTGATTGAAAACCACATCGAGCATTACCTCGATTCCATTTTTATGAAATTCCTTAATCAGGGTTTTGAGTTCATCAACCTGCATTCCATATTTTCCGGTAGCGGCATATCCCGATTTAGGTGCAAAAAAATTTAGTGTGCTATAGCCCCAATAATTAACGAGGAGTTCGCCAGTTTCGGGGTTTGTTTTACTGTGTTCGTATTCATCATATTCATAAATAGGCATAAGTTCAATACAATTAATACCTAGATCGAGTAAATAGGGTATTTTTTCCCTGGCACCTGCAAAGGTCCCCCTGTTTTTTACCCCCGATGACGGATGATTTGTAAACCCCCGAACATGGGCTTCATATACCACAAGATCTTCGATAGGTGTCTCCAGAGGTTTATCGGTTTCCCAATCAAAATCTTCAAATACTAATCTGGATCGATGCGAATAAATATTGTCCCAATCAGGAGGTGCCAACCATTTGTCTCGACCTCCTATAGCTTTTGCGTACGGATCGGATAAAATTTTTGACTTGTCGAAACGATGGCCGGATTCCGGATCAAAAGGACCATCCATACGATAGCCGTATTCCAGTAATTCAAAATCCAAATCAAAAACAATCATTGAATAGGTATTGCCAATCCTGAATTCTTCGGGAAAGGCAATTTCAGCATATGGTTCGTTAGCACCTTTTACAAACAAAACAAGAATGCACGAATATGCCGCACTTGAATAAATTGAAAAGTTTACACCATTAGGAACCATGGTTGCCCCAAAAGGTAAAACGTGCCCCCTTCTATATTTTATCCCTTGATGTTCATGTGTAGGATAATAATCGATCCTGGTATCAAAATCTAATTCTGCCATTTATAATTATTTTTAATGAATTATAACCTACTTTGATTAGGCCTATAACAAAGAGCTAATTAATAAGTGTTTAATGCATTTTCTACAGTATCAATAATCTCGAAAAAATTTATAAAGCCGGTCATTGACATTATATCGGTTATTTCTTCGGAGACCCCAACCAGAACGACTTTCCCATTTTTAACTTTTATCTGGCGATACAACATAAGCAAAACCCTTAAGCCGGCACTTGAAACAAAATCTACACTTGTTAGATCGATTATTACATTCTTGCTATTTACCGACGACTCAAGCACTTTCTGTTGTACTTCGGGAGCAGTTTTGCTGTCAATACTTCCTTTAAGTGTTATAATCAATATATTATTTTTCGTCTTGATTTTTATTTCCATGTTAATTGATTTATAATTGATGATGCATAATTCGAACTAATAATGAACTTAATCTAACCAGGCCTTTGGAGAAATTTTAACCCTCACTTTCACCTGCTTGTCGGTTTTAGGCAGATTTACAATTAATTCCCCGGCATTAAAATCGGTATAAGGTTTATCGTCAATAAAACATTCCTGAATGTAAACACTCCCTTTAGGTAAAATATCTGGTGAAACCCGTAGTTTATTATCCTCAAATGCGTTTGGATACGGTTTGAAGTAAAGGTTAAGAGGCTCTCTTTTTACCAGCAAATTAGTATAAACCGCCGCAAGAAAACAAAGTTCCATACTATGATATCCACTCATTGAGTGGCTTCCTTTAAGCCTTTCGTTCCCAAGCAAATAGGGCATTCCGTTTGCCAAAGTGTTAAAATAAACTGCCCCATCGTCGTTATCTAAGAAAAAAGCATTGTAGAACGCAGTAACTTCCCTGGCATATTTCTGATATTCATTATCTTTAAGCACTCCATGAAGAATTAAATAAGCTAGTATGGCTTGTTCTTGTTGCCACCAGGCTTTTCTATCGTGCCAGGCATATTGATGATGTTTCCCATCTGGTTTATACACACGATCTACAACATCGTACCAACCTCCACGTTGTCTGTCGCAACCAACTTCGGGCATTACTTCTGCAATTTTACGAGCAAAATCTAAATATTCATCTTTGGGAGTTAAAGACTGCATTCGCAAAAGATTCCAGGCTATTTTCAAATTATGTCCTGCAACTGCCCTATTTTGTTGCCAGCCCCAACTTTGATCTTTACTCCAATCTTCAAAGAATTTTTCCTGAACGAAAGGGCTGTTTAAATAATCGGGGAAAAACCTGGTAATGGTATCGAATGTATATTCCAGAAATTCTGCATGTTCTTTTTTGCCTGTTGCCAAATACAAATTAATCAAATATGCCGGTGCATGATCACCTACCGAATTCCAATTTTTTCTGGCTTTATTATGCCCCAATGATTCTGCCCTTGGATCAAGTGTGATTGGGTCGATATGAGAAAAATAACCTTCTCCATCTACGTCTTTATAATATTTCTCAAAAAGATCTAAAGTTCTGTCTATATCACTCATTATTTTCCGATCTCCTGTAATCCTCATTGTCTGGGTGGGGCCTGCAAGAGCATAAATCTGTTCATACATGGGTAGAGCGTCATAATCGTCACCAAATTCAGAAGTAAGCAATTTTGTTTCTTTCTCACCTTCTACTTTTACTCCATGATACCAATAGACAATATTTTCATCTTGATCGTAAAAGCGCATGTGATCGCGCAAGTATTGTGTCCCTTTTTCTGCAGCTTCTAAAAACTCTTCCTTGCCTGTTAATAAATATGCCGAAGCAAAGCCAAATACAAGTCGCGAAATGGTATCCGTTTCTTGAAGGTAGTCGCCTTTTTTCTCTCCACTTAACTGAAGTATCGTCCGGTATTTCCGATAATCGATTTCTTCGGTTGGGTGGTTAAATTGCCATTCCAGGTAACTATGCGCAATTGAATCAATTTGGTTAATCCACCAATCTGGTTCTTCGAACCGATAATTTCCGGGTCCCTCTCCCGGGAAAATAAGTTGTTGTGCTTCAAATATTGGTTTAGAATCACAATCGTTATTCTTTTCAGGGTTTTCCCCACATTTACTTTCACCCGGATAAAATGTCCCATAAGCAAATACCATCTGTCGTTGCAGGGCTAATAAATGATTCATTTTCCCTGTTGCATCCTGGTAGGGCTCACCCAAATTCCGCACAAAACGGGCGTATGAATTATCGGTAAGATGAATTTTAAATTTTTTTTCATCTGACGTTACAACAGTAAACCATCTTTCTTTCAGGTTGAAATTTGTTACGTAACCTGTTATTGTATCGGAAAATGTGAAGTTGATGTCCATGATTAATTGGGTTAAATGTTTTTTTATAATTCAATGATTAAAACTATCCTTTACTGAGAATCTCGATAATTTTTCGTGCAAAAAGGTGGGCATGATCACCGGAACGTCCGCTTACTAAATCAGCATCTACAACTACATCCTCATCGGTATAAACGGCTCCATAAGCTTTAGCATCACCTATCAAATTATTGTGACAGACCAATTTTCTCCCTTTTACCAAATTTGTAGCCGGTGCTACCAGCCATAGTCCATGACAAATAATTCCTTTGACTATTTTTTTGTGGGCAAAAGCCCTCATTAGAAACTGGGTAGCTGGTGGGATTTTCGTGACATCCTCGGTGTAACGAAGGCGATCGGCTACCATTCCCGATGGAACTATAATTGCAGAATAACTACTTAATTCGCCTTCACTCATATTTTCAAAGCTTTCCCAACAATCCATTGTTGCTTTGTATTCATGCCCAACAAATGTAATCTTATCCTGCCCCCATAACCGCGAGAGGAAATGGATTTCAGCCCCTTCTTCCGGGAAACGATATTTGTAATAAAAGATTTCATTCTCGTAAAAATCACTTTCAAAAAGTATCCCTATTTTTTTTCCGCTTAGTTTCATTTTTGTGTAGATTTTAGATTAAGAAAACTGTCCTAAAAGCTATTTACAGTATTAGATTAAAAAAAATTGGCATTTAGATTATTTTATCATTTTAGTTTTTCAAATTATTTAGAACTTCTGTTACGATATTCATTTTTTATTTTGATTTCATAAAATGCCATTCACGTTTTTCAAATTATTTATCATTTTAAACTTTACCCAATGCAAAAGGTGGATAAACTTCACTTTCAACAACGACATCTATTAAAACTGGCTTTTTTGATTTTATTGCTAATTGTAAAACTGGGGCAAAGTCCTCGATTTTTTCGACGCGATATCCTTTAGCCCCACATGCTTCTGCATATTTGATAAAACCATCAAATTGTGGTGGACCTAATGTAATTACAACTTCAGTACCCATTGATGCAATAAATTTATCGACGCTACCAACCTGAGATGCAATAATGTCGTTACATGAAAGAGCTACATGGGCAAATTTTAGGTTTTTCATATTTTACTCCTCATCCCATTGACTTATTACTGTTGGTAAACCAACTTCATCAACAGTATCAAACAAGTATTCGTAAAGATTCGTTATGCCAACCGATGCATAGTCGTTATCATCTTCCCACGAATTTAATACTTTGTATCCCATTTTTTCCATTCTATTTTTTGAATCTCTGCTGTCATCTGATTTAAAAATTGAAAGAGATAAAATACCTTTTTCTTTCTGAATTAATTTTGAAGCAATTTGTAATGGAGGCGGGGCAGATTCGGGCATTGGGATATACGGTTGAACCAGGTGCAAGTGGTTATCAAGCGAAACACACCCTCGGTTATAGGCATTTTCCTGGGTTTCTTTATCGGTTTCTTTAAACTTTATACAAAGGATACCTGAGAAAAATTCCAGAGCTTCATCCATATCGTTGATCATCAGGATTACTCTATCCAGCTCTGTAATTTTGAGTCCATTTTTGTTTTTTACAATCTCTTTTTTATTTCCCTTACAGTGATTATATTGAACGAAGCCGATAACTATATTAAAGCTGGTTCTAATTATAAGTTCTTCAAAATTACCTAATCCTATTGTACTGTAATCATTGCTTTTTTTATATTGAAAAAGAATTTTATGTCCGCTTTCTTCAAGTACTTTTTTTGTTTGCTCAATATCATCAACAAAAAAAGTGATTGCACATAAAAAAGCCGCTTTCTTTTCCAGAAGCTCCATTTGTTTAAATACCGGAACCGCATTTTTGGGTATTGGAAAGATGGGTGAAATCAAATGAACTTGAGTTTCATGACATATGTAACTGAATACCCCGTCCCTTTTTGATATTTCAGGATCAAGTTCAAGAAAATCCATTCCTAATTTCCCGCTAAAAAAATCTAAGGCTTTGTCCATATCTTTGACCATGATTACAACGCGGTCAAGTCCTAATACTTTCATAATTTTTTTCTCTTCCAATTAATTTTAAACTTATAAACCTATTTGCAGTCAGTGTATATTGCCTATTAGTCAGCAATATAGAACGATTTTAAATTTATGCGTGGAAATTTAAGTAGCAGTTAATCCTCCGTCAATTACAATTGTACTGCCATTCATAAATGAAGCCCCGTCAGAGCAAAGAAAAATAACCATTTCTGCAACTTCCTCCGGCTCACCACCTCTTCCCATTGGTTGGCGGGCAAGTATCCGTGCAGGGTCTATATTCGTTTTATCAATAACATCCATCATTGGGGTATTTATTTCACCCGGACAAATAACATTTGCCCTTATTCCCCTTTTTGCATTTTCCATAGCACAGGATTTAGTAATTCCAATTACTCCGTGCTTTGTTGCATCGTAGGGCGAAACTCCAAAGGGCGTTGAAATCAAACCATGTGTAGATGAGTTATTTACAATTATTCCACTCCCCTGTTTTACCATCTGTCTTATTTCGTATTTCATGCTTAACCAAACGCCTGTGAGGTTGGTCTTTACAGAATCATTCCAGTCTTCAAGACTGAGTTTGTCAATTGTACCAAGCGGATTTAATATCCCCGCGTTATTAAAACCAAAATCAAGCGAACCAAAAGTTTCAACTGTTTTTGATACAGCAGCTTCAATCTGTTCAGGTTTTTGCACATCTGTTTTAATAAAAATAGCTTCGCCACCAAGTTTTTTTATTTCTTCGACAACCTCATTTCCTAAGCTCTCACGCCGCGCAGCCAGAGCCACCTTGGCTCCTTCGCGAGCAAAAGCCAAAGCAGTGGTTTTTCCAATACCAGAGTTCCCTCCTGTAATAAATGCAACTTTTCCTTTAATACCTTTCATTTTTTTATCCTGTTTTAAGTTCAAATGTTATAAATTACTACCATTTCATAAAGCTGTTTGTAATTATCTAAGAATATAATTAAAGGTTATTACCGTATTTTTATTGGGGGGGGACAAAAAGACCAAATGGTGGTTTTGTATCAGGATCAACCACAACATCAATAATGGATGGTTTATTATCCTTAAGCGCCGACTCAAAGGCAGGACCAAAATCTTCAATTTTTTCAACTCTAAAACCATTTGCACCACAAGCCTTAGCATAAGCTACAAAATCCGGGTTCAGGAAATGGTTATAAACTTCTCTACCATTAAAATTTTTAAGGTGCATCATTTTAATAATATTATATTCGCCATTATTAAAAATAATCCAGATGATCGGGATTTTGTTTTCCACAGCGGTCATTAATTCAAATCCGGCCATTTGGTAATCACCATCTCCGCAACCAACTATTACCCGTCGGTCGGGGGTTGCCAACTGTGTGCCGATTGCCGCATTTACATTTGCTGCCATCGGACCAAAAATACCCGGATTTTGATAATTTTGATATTTAGACATACGTACATAAGCTGCCAACCAAAGCATGTGGGAGCCCGCATCGCCCAGAAGAATACTATTTCCAGGTAAATATTTTGCGATTTCCATTGCTAATGTTCCGGGATGAATGATTCCGGGTTTGAGGTCTAGTGGCATTTCTGTATGTTTTTGACTGTTAATGGTTATTTTTTCTCTGCTTATTCCCTGCAGCGAAAGTTCTTTTAAAAGATTGATTAATGCAAGTTTTATATCAGACAGGAGAAAATAATCGGCATGATAAACACGATCCCTTGCCTGTTTATCTATATTGATTTGCATTAATGTTTTGGTATTATATACACCATCCACCCATCTCCAGGTTTGCCATTTCGAAAATGAATTACCAAGTGCCAATACAACGTCAGCATCAACTAATGCCTTTTTTGCTCCGGGATCGCCTGCTGCTCCCGTCATTCCAAGATAAAGCGGATGTGATTCAGGGAAGATTCCTTTTGCGTCCATAGTTGTCATAAACGGAATTTGGAACGTTTCCAACAGTTGAATCAATTCCGTTTGAGCATTGCTCCGAATGCATCCATAACCAACTAATGCAATTATTTTTTTATCTTGTATTAAGAAACCAGACAGGGCTTCGGCAAATTGCCTTATCTCTTTTGGTAATGCCTCAACTGGTTTAATTTCTAATTTTATATCACGATAATTTGATACTTCATCATGACTAATATCAAACGGAAGATGAATGTGAACCGGTCCCGGCCTTCCTTCATAGGCTGTATTAACAGCTTCTTCAAGAACATCACAAGCCTGGTCAGCATGTTCGATCATGTATGTTTTTTTTGTTATTGCTGCAAAAAGGGTTTGTGAATCAGGAGTCCTGTTCAATCCTGTAGTTTCTCCTAATCCTCCTTTTCCAATGCCATAAGAAGGTTCAAAACCGGTTATAGCAAGAACTGGCAAGGAATCGGACAAAGCAACCGACAAACCTGAGACTAGGTTAAATGCACCCGGTCCGGGGGTTGCAAAACATACACCTAACTTATCGGAAAAATAAGCATAGCCGCATGCCATAAAAGAAGCAGCCTGTTCATGCCTGGTTATGATTGTCCTGATTTTTTTTGACGCGTGTAGTGCAAACAAAATATCAGCATCACCTGAGCCTGATCCACCAAAAGCCACATCAACATTAATATTTTCAAGGTTTTTAATTATAGCTTCAGCAATATTCATAATTTTATTTCTTTGAAATTCATTAAACTCTAGAAAGTGAAAATGGAGGGTAGACCTCCGATTCAACAACAACATCAATAATAACAGGTTTATTTAATGTCAGTGCCTCATTGAATGCGCCACTAAAATCTTCTATTTTTTCCACTCTAAAACCCTTTGTACCACATGCTTTTGCATAAGTTGTATAATCGGGGTTATTAAACTGCATGTGTGCATGGTCATTGTACATATTGAGCAGAAACTTTTTTATCACATTAAATTCGCCATTATTAAAGATTATCCATACAACAGGTATATTGTATTGGATTGCTGTCATTAACTCAAAACCCGCCATAAGATAGCAACCATCGCCTACAGCGGCAATAACCGTTTTATCGGGATTGGCACATTTTACACCGATAGAACCATTAGTATGGCTTGCCATTGGGCCAAAACTTCCCGGATTCTGATACCTCTGATTTTTGTTCAAATCCAGGTAACAATTAAGCCATAGCATGTGCGAGCCTGCATCTCCCATTACAATGGAGTTTTTAGGGAGGTTATCCGAAATAGCTTTAACCAATTCTGCCGGATGGATTTTATCACTCTTTTTTTCTAAGGGCAAATCATACCATTTTTCTTTTATTAGGTTTTTCCGACTTATTTTCAGCTCACTGCTTTCAAGATATTTAATCAAAAAATTTAAAGCAGGTTTTATGTCACTAACAATTTTATAATCAGCTTTATAAACTTTATCAATCTCGTTTTCGTCAATATTAATATGAATTAATACTTTCTCACTGAAAAGATCAGGCTTAAATCCAAATGTGGCATTTTGGGCAAATGAATTCCCTAAAGCAATAATTACGGATGAATCTTCAAAATAATTATTTGCTCCGGGTGACCCGGAAGTTCCATAAACACCAAGCGCGAGAGGATGATTTTCGGGCAAGTAGCCTTTTGCGTCCATTGTTGAAGCAAATGGAAGCTGGTAGTTTTCTATTAATTTTATTAACTCTGGTTTACTATTGCTTCTGATGCATCCATAGCCTACCAACACCATAATTTGTTTATTATCTGCCAATAAACCAGCAATTTTTTTCGATGCTGTATTAATAATTTCCTGATTCGGTAACACACTTTTTACATTCAGTTTAATTTCCCCGTAATTTTCAACTTCTGCAATTGTAATATTTTTTGGAACGTGGATATGAACCGGACCCGGCCTTCCTTCAAAAGCTAAATTAATTGCCTCCTCAACAATATCACATGTTTGGTTTGCTTCTTCAATAATGAAAGATTTTTTTGTTGTGGCAGAGAACATCAGGTGTGAATCAGGAGTTCTGCTTAAACCTGATGACTCATTCAAAGCTCCTTTGCCCCTGTTAGGTTTTGAAGTGTAACCGGTTATTCCTAAGATTGGTAAAGAATCGGAATATGCTACTGCCATACCTGAAAAAAGATTAAATGCACCAGGGCCACCAGTTGCGAAACATACACCCAACTTATTTGAAAACATTGCATAACCACAAGCCATAAATGAGGCTGCCTGTTCATTTTTAGCAATGATTGTTTTAATTTTCTCAGAATCTCTCAGCCCCATTAGCATTGATGCATTAACCTGCCCGGATCCACCGAAAACATGATCTACACCTATTTTTTCTAGTACTTTTACTATTGTTTGATTTACATCCATTTTTTAATTTATCGTTTATTTTCAACCAGATTTTTAAAAGCATCAAACGCTTCTTGGGTTCTAAGAAGCTAATACTCTCTTTTTTTTGCCTTATTTTGAGATGTAAACTCTTTGATTGCAATGCTATCAGGAAAACCACGAATCGAAATTTTACTCATAGTAATCTTAGTATGTCGGAATTTTGTGAGTTATTTTCCCTGGTTGAATTTTCCTTTGGCAAACTTTGGGGGATTTTTGGAAAATAGTATTCCGTTGGCTGCCGCATTATCAAGTGTATACCCATCAAAGAACAAATAAATTCTATCTTTAGGTACATTTGTTACTTCTGAAAAAGCCGAAATAAATGTTTCAGCCAATATATCTTTCTGCTCCTCAGTTAATTCCAGACTTTGAATAGTAATCGCAGGCATATAAAATAGTTTTTAAATAAAAAAAGCAGTCTTTAGTCTGCTCTTTTTATTTTGTTATGTTTATAAATTCATCTCGCTTAAAACCTCAACAATTTTTTCTCCATAAGCAATTGAAGATTCAACAGAAGTACCTGTTATAAATGGCCAGTCGAAATGAACTTCAGGGTCGTCCCTGTTTGCATTTATTCTTGCAATACATGCACCATTGGGCCCCACGGCATCGCGAACCAGATCTTCAACAGGCCAAAGAAACCCGGGAGTGTGGACATCTGTACCGTTATTATCTTCTGTCGCCCCATATAAATCGTAGGTAAAATCCCATTGAGGGCCATAAAAATCCCAGGCGCGTGGATGTGCCGTAATTTTTTTACCATAAATTATACTCTTGTAATCATTTTTCGGGTCGCGGCAAAAAACCAGTGCTGAAACGGCATAACATAAACTGCCAATAAGTTTGTCGCTTCTATAAGCATCTAATAATAATTTGTGAACATGCCAATTATTGCACATGTCAATCATTGCACCTAAACCGCCTGTTAACACAACTGAATCATAGTCTGCCATGTTTGCTTCACTGAATTTAATAGGACTAGCCCATTCCTGACCATCAGTCAATTCTTTAATGCGTTTGCAAACTTCGGGCGGATTAACATTAAAATTGATAATGGGATCAACAAAATCAGGATCAACACTTACAGCCAATGGTAGCGGCTTTTTCCCTAATGGAGTAGCTAGTGTTAATTCGTGATTTGCCTTTGAGATAATGTCCCACGGAGCCTGTAATTCTTCACCCCATGAGCCATAATTTGTTGCTAAAATTAAAACTTTTGCCATGTTAAAATCTCCTTTTAATTAATTTATAATTTATTATTCTTTCCAGGGGAAATCTTCTTTACGGGGAGTAAATACGTCAATTGCCTCAGTTTCGCCAATTGCAATAAACGAATGTTGAACATTTGCCGGAACAATATATGCATCACCTGCTTTAAGTATTTTCTTTTGGCCAGCTATAACCATATCAAATCCACCTTTAATAACTAATCCGAATTGTTCCTGCGAATGGCTGTGCATTTTAACCTCGCCTCCATCCTGAATATTCCAATGAAGTACATTGAGATTATCTCCATCGGCAAAATCTTGTCTGACGATTCCTTCGCCCATGTCGATTTTTTTAACTTTTTCGTGAAAGATAAACATGATATTGTTAGGTATTTTTGAATTTTTTTATACAAGTTAAAACATTAGTAATTAATAAACAAAAAAATTAATTGTAGTTTTTACGTAATTTTTTAAAAACGAAACTTAATGATATTGCGGTTAGCGTGTCGAACAATTTGTTTTTTGAAAAATTACGAACAATTGTTATTTTGCTGACTTACTGTATATTACAAAAATATAACATGATAAATGCCTTGGGTATATCAACATATGTACAGAAACAATAATTATGTTGTGAACATAAGATTGCTTCCTTGCGTGCATGATGTTCAAATAGATTTAAGAAAAATAATTTTGAATAAGTTATTTAGCATAAAAACAATTAATTATGATTGTGGCTAATACCGATTTGAAAACAAAATGTCCCAAACCTTCACTTTGCTCAGTCTGCTTTTTTGTTTTATTCTCGGCATTATCCATAGTAAACTTCAAAATTTGTTATGCGGCATTTTGAAGAACAATTGGTATAATTATGTGCAACAAGAAAATGTAATAGTATTGACAAAGAAAAAATAATAGATACTATTTTGGATCACCGAATAAAAACCGCAAAAATTATTTTTGAAAGGGAAATTGGATAATAATAAAATCAAATATTTATTTCTTCGTACAAGTGTCCCAGATAAACACACTGGGGAAACCTGGGAAATAAGTACTTTGTAGATAAATTGCTACTCAAACAACTATTTTCAATGATCGATAATTACTAACAAATCATGAATTTGAAATTATCTCTCCAGCAAACCTTCGAGTAATCCACTGCGCCCTTCTTTTCTAACATTGCCTCCACGGGGAGAAAGTTCGGCAATTAATTTCCGGATTGGCATACTTTGCAACCAAACTTTTCCTGTACCTCGAAGTGTTGCCAGAAAAATTCCTTCGCCACCAAAAACCATCGAACGCAAACCGCCGGCTTGTTCAATACTGTATTCTACAGAAGGTTCGAAACCAACAATACAACCGGTGTCAACACGTAAAGTTTCACCGTTCAGTTGTCTTTCAATTACAGTCCCACCGGCATGGATAAAGGCATTTCCGTCTCCCTGAAGTTGTTGAAGAATAAATCCTTCGCCGCCGAAAAAACCAGCTCCCAATTTTCGGTTAAATGATATCGATATTTTGGTTCCCATTGCAGCACATAAAAAAGCATCTTTTTGAACGATAATCCGTCCACCCAATTGCGACAAGTTCAGCGGAATAATTGTTCCGGGATAGGGTGCTGAAAAAGCCACATGTTTTTTACCCCAGCCCTGGTTTGTGAAATGCGTTAAAAACAACGATTCGCCTGTAATTAATCTAGATCCTGCAGATAGCATTTTGTCGAAAAAGCCTGCTTTCGGGTTTGAACCATCTCCCATTCGGGCAGTAAATTCAATTCCATCTTCCATGTACAACATCGCACCGGCTTCGGCAATTACTGTTTCGCCGGGGTCCAGTTCTACTTCCACCAATTGCACATCGTGCCCTATAATTTTATAATCTATTTCATGTGATTGCATAACTATTTAATTTTAAATTTTAAAAGATAATAAAGATAATCATTTTGATATTTCGTAATAAGAATATTTACTGAAGATTTTTTCCGACCTTTGCAAAAATTAGTATTAGAAAATGAAAGATAATTACAATAAAAAATCAAAGGAAAACAGGCCTGGATTTGATAAAAAAGGGAAAACAACAGGAAAATCAAGATTAAAAACTTCGGGTAAAAAAAGATATGAAGACAAAGATTCATCCTTTTCAGCAAAAAATAAAACCGACGATAAAGTTTCACGTTATCCTTCAAAAACAAGGACCGACGATAAAAATCCCCGGCAATCTTTTAAAAAACGAAGCGACGATAAAACTTCACGTTATTCGACAAGTGATTCGAAGACAGGAGTTTATGGAGCTAAACCAAAACCAAAGAAAGACGACACAAAAAAACTCACTTATTCAGAAGATATTCGACTGAACCGTTTTATTGCAAATGCCGGGGTGTGCTCGCGGCGGGAAGCCGACACATATATTTCAACGGGATTAATTTCTATTAACGGTGAAGTTGTTACCGAATTAGGTGTAAAAGTTAAACCCGGCGATGAAGTCCGGTTCGATGGTCGCCGATTGAATGCAGAGAAAAAGGTGTACCTGCTTTTAAATAAACCTAAAAATTTTGTGACAACCACCGAAGATCCTCATGCCGATAAAATTGTAATGGATTTGGTAAAAGACGCTTGTCTCGAACGCATTTATCCAGTTGGGCGCTTAGATAGAAATACTACCGGGTTGTTGCTGTTTACAAACGATGGTGACCTTTCGAAAAAGTTGACCCATCCGAGCAACAAAATGAAAAAAGTATATCAGGTTTCTCTCGACACACCTTTGAGCAATAAAGACTTGCAGCAAATTGCCGAGGGAATTGAATTGGAAGACGGACATATTGTTGCCGATGCGGTGAGTTATGTAAAAAAGGGAGACAATACTGAAGTGGGGATTGAAATCCATTCGGGAAGAAACCGGATTGTGCGCCGTATTTTTGAACATTTTGGTTATCGCGTAAAAAAGCTCGACCGTGTTCTTTTTGCCGGGCTTACCAAAAAAAATCTTCCAAGAGGGAAATGGCGTTTCCTTTCTGAAAAGGAAATCCAATTCTTGAAGATGAAATAAATTATTGAAATAAACTTCCGAACGAGACTATTTGAACCAGATAATATTAGCAATATGAGTAAGACAGATGGAGCCGATTTTTTAAAATGGTTTGGACCATTACTTGATGCACTTCGGGATTTGGGAGATTCAGGAAAACCAAGAGAGGTTTCAGATAGGATTGCAGAAAATCTCAAATTGACAGACTCGGTACTTGATGAAGTTCTGAAATCAGGACAAAATAGATTTTATAATCAAGTGGCTTGGGCAAGACAATATTTGGTTTGGGAGGGATTTCTTGATTCTTCCAAACATGGAACATGGAAACTAACCGACAAAGGAAAAGAAACTACATTGACGGATAAGGAAGCAAGAAAATTGTTTCTTAAATGGGTTGGAATTCATCAAAAAACTAGAAAGAAAAAATCAGATAATGAAATACTTAAGGAACAAGATGAGAAACCTCCTGAAGAATTAGAAAAAGAATCATCACTTGATCTATTAAAAGTTCTACAAAGTTTATCACCATCAGGATTTGAGAGGATTAGCAGAGAATTATTAAGAGAACATGGGTTTGAAAATGTATTTATTACTGGTGGTTCACATGATGGAGGTATTGATGGGTATGGAACATTAGAAATTAATCCATTTGTTAGTTTTAAGGTTTTATTCCAATGTAAAAGATATAAAGGCTCTGTGTCAAGAGCTCAAGTTGGCGATTTTAGAAATGCAATGATTGGAAGAGCTGAAAAAGGAATTATAATTACTACTGGAACATTTACTAATGAAGCGACAAAGGAGGCTAATAGAGATGGGGCACCTCAAATTGAGCTTGTTGATGGGACAAAACTTGTAGAAATGTTTGAAAAAGTAGAACTTGGTGTAATCCCTAAGACTATGTACGAAGTAAATTTGAATTATTTCAAATCATTTATGGAATAGATATTTCAGTTGGGAGAAGTGCATCACTTTATTTAGTAATGTAATTTTTTCAATATCTGCATACTAATATCTCAGTTTTGGAAAAGGAATTTTTACAAATAATTCAGAAAAATCAAGGTATCGTTCACAAGGTGTGCAGTATTTACTGCGACATTGAAGAAGATCGCAAAGATCTTTTTCAGGAAATTGTGGCACAGCTTTGGAAATCATATCCCTCTTTCCGAAAAGAATCGAAATTTTCGACATGGATGTACCGGGTAGCTTTAAATACAGCCATTACTTCTTTTAAAAAAAATAAACGGAGGCCGGATCAAAAACGGCTTTCGTACGAAAATTTCCAAATAGCTGAAGAAAAATATGACACGGAAACCGAAGAGAATATAAAATTGTTAAACCGTGCAATTGCACAACTTACTGGAATCGAAAAATCGATCATGCTCCTTTTTCTTGAAAATAAAAAGTATGAAGAAATTGCAGATATTACAGGAATTACCCAGAATTATGTACGTGTAAAAATGAACCGGATTAAAAAGAAACTGAAAAAACTCATGGTAACCCAGGATTAACGAATATGGAATTAAAAGATCTAAAAAATACTTGGGATAAATTGGCTTCGAACAAAGAATTAGATGAAGGCCAGATTCGTGAACTGTTAGATAAACGGACAAGGAATTTATTGGATCGTATCGATCGAAATATAAAAATTGGTTTTGTTGTGCTGTTTGTCCTCATTTTAATTTTTGCCCTCGACGATTTTTTGTTTTCACCTCTTTTAATAAAAGGAGTTAGCGAAAACCTGACTATTCCCAACTGGCTTTTATTTCTTGGAGGCTTTAGCAATGCCCTGATTTTTACTACTTTTATTTACTTCGTTATTAAATATTATCGTGTTAAAAAAAGTTGCGATATTACCTGTAACCTGCAAGAAACACTCATGAGAATTATCGACATCCTTAAAATTTATCAACGGATGTTTTATCTTGCATTGTTTACCCTTTTATTTGCAATGGGCTCGGGATTTGTTTCCGGCATGTACAAAGGTTTTTTAGACGGAGTAAAACAACAGGGCATACCATTTTCCGAAATTCAAACAGATCAGCTGGTTTTAGCAATATTAATTGGATTGGTAATTTTAATAATTTCAGTCGGCGCGATTTTTATTTTTTTACGCTGGGGATTTCGCAGGCTTTACGGAAATTATATTCAAAAATTAAAACTTACTTTAAATGAATTAAAGGAAATTAACGATTAATTTTTCAGGAACTAAACCCAGGTTCTCTTTCTACTTCTTATCTTTATCACTCAAACTTATTCAAAAAAACATGACCTTAATAAAATCAATTTCAGGAATTCGTGGAACAATTGGTGGGAAACCCGGAGAAGGATTAAGTCCGCTCGACGTGGTTAAATTTACAGCTTCGTATGCCACCTGGGCAAAACAAAGTGCCGGCAAAGAAAAACTTAAAATAGTTGTTGGGCGCGATGCTCGTATCTCCGGCGAAATGGTTAGTTCCATTGTTGTTTCAACTTTAATTGGAATGGGGTGCGATGTGGTTAATATTGGTTTAGCAACTACACCAACCACCGAAATTGCGGTTACATCAGAAAGTGCTGACGGCGGAATTATTTTAACTGCCAGCCACAACCCAAAACAATGGAATGCATTAAAACTGCTCAATTCAAAAGGCGAATTTTTAAATGCCGTAGAAGGAAATACGATTCTCGAAATAGCTGAATCGGAAGATTTCAATTTTTCTGAAGTCGAGAATTTGGGACAAGTTTCAGAAAAAGATTACACCGACATTCATGTTCAACATGTTTTTGGATTGGATTTGGTTGATGTGGAAGCAATTAAAACTGCCAATTTTACTGTGGCAATCGATGCCGTAAACTCCGTGGGGGGAATTGCAATGCCGGCACTTTTTAAAGCACTGGGAATTAAAAATATAGTCGAAATAAATTGTGAAGCAACTGGACATTTTGCACACACGCCCGAACCACTTCCTGAAAACCTGGTTGAAACAGCGGAGATAATTCGAACCAGCAAAGTTGATGTGGGTTTTGTAGTAGATCCAGACGTGGATCGCCTGGCAATTATTAACGAGGACGGAACTATGTTCAACGAAGAATATACTTTGGTTGCGATTGCCGATTATATTTTAAGTAAAACCCCGGGGAACACAGTTTCTAATTTATCGTCGAGCAGGGCACTGCGTGTTATCACCGAAAAGTATGGGCAAACATACACAGCTGCAGCAGTTGGCGAAGTGAACGTGGTAGCTAAAATAAAAGAAACAAATGCTGTAATTGGCGGCGAAGGAAATGGCGGTGTTATTTATCCTGCAAGTCACTCTGGTCGCGATGCGTTGGTTGGTGCAGCATTGTTTTTAACCCATTTGGCAAAGTCAGGAATGAAATGTTCTGAATTACGAAAAACGTATCCTGATTATTTCATTTCAAAAAATAAAATTGAGTTAACACCTGAAATCGACGTTGACGAGATTCTTGTTAAAATGAAGAAAAAATACGCCAACGAAAAGGTAACAGATATCGACGGGCTAAAAATTGATTTTGAAAATTCGTGGGTGCATCTCCGTAAATCAAACACCGAACTTATAATTCGAATATATGCCGAGGCCGATTCTTTGGAAAGAGCAGATAATTTGGCTCAAACCATGATTGAGCAAATTAAATCCATTATTTAATAGAGTTGATATATCTTTAATTTCAAATGAAACATTTCAAAATAGGTAATAAATGGTGCGTTTTATCTTTTTGATGGTTTTTCTCTTTTTTACACATTTCGCATATTCTCAAAAAATGGCGTTGGGTTACGAATATTTAAAACACCTGGCACGAAATTATGTTGTTTATCAAACTATTTCTGAAATTAATATTGATGGCAACCCCAACGAAACTTCCTGGCAGTTAGCAGAATGGTCAGATTATTTTCAGGATATTGAAGGAGAGACGAAACCAAAACCTTTGTATCAAACCCGATTCAAAATGCTTTGGGACAATCAATATTTGTACATTCTTGCCGAATTGGAAGAGCCACATATTTGGGCGTATTATTCCAAACACGACCAAATAGTTTATTATGAAAACGATTTTGAAATTTTTATTGACCCCGATTGGGATACGCATAATTATTTTGAATTTGAATTAAATGCTCAAAATACTTTGTTCGATTTAATCATGCCAAAACCTTACCGCAATAGTGGTCGAGCCAAAATTGATTGGAATATTAAAGATTTTAAAAGTGAAATTTCTGTTGATGGAACTTTAAACAACCCTGAAGATATTGATAAAAGTTGGACAGTGGAAGTTGCTATTCCTTTTATGTCGTTAACTGAAAATAGAGAATATGTAATGCCGGGAAATGGGAGTTGCTGGAAAATAAATTTTTCAAGAGTACAATGGCAAACGGAAGTAATTGACGGCAAATATCAGAGAATTAAAGATATTAAAACGAATAAATTTTTAAGTGAAAATAATTGGGTTTGGAGTGCACAGGGTGTTATAAATATGCATTTCCCCGAGCGCTGGGGTTTGGTCCAGTTTTCTTCATATTTGGTTGGCAACAATGTAACTGATTTTCAAATACCAAAACAAGAGGAATTTGGGAAATACCTTTGGAGTGTTTATTATAAGCAGCAAAAGCACAAACGTGAAACGGGTAAATATGCGAATTTTCTTTCTGAATTAGGTTTGTCTCCTTCATCAAAAACTGAAAACGGCGATTCGATTTTTTATGAAATGAAAGCAGAAAATAAAAGATTTGCAGTAATCATGAAAGTTGAAAATGAATTAAAATTATCTTTAAACCAAGACGGATTATTTCAAATTTTGAACAAATAACTACGAATATGGATAAACGGGAATTTCTAAAATCATCGGTGTTGGCAGGCATGGGATTAACAGTTTTGGGTGCCGCTAATGCGAGCGAAATAAAAGCTAGCAAAAAAGTAAAAGGTGCAAAGCATTGGGTTTGGGAAAATCCTAATAAAAGTGAGGAGGATGCAGCATTAAAAGAAAAATATGAAAGCTTTTATGATGCAGGAATCAGGGGGATGTTTTTTGAGCATGACAGTGAGCGCCATTTTCGAATTGCAAAAAAAGCTGGATTGGAAACGCACCGTTGGATGTGGACGATGAATAGAGGTGAAAAAGAACTTCTTGAAAATCATCCTGAATATTATGCCGTTAGCAGAAATGGAGATTCGTGCGCCGACAAACCTCCTTATGTGGGATATTATCGCTGGCTTTGTCCCTCAAAACCAGAGGTGAAAGAGTACCTTAAAAACCAAGTAAAATTTATTGTAGAAAAAGATTACGTGGATGGAATTCATTTAGATTATATTCGTTACTGCGATGTAATATTGCCTGTTGATCTTTGGGAAAAATATGGAATTGAACAAAGCAAAGAATTGCCGGAATACGATTTTTGTTATTGTGAAACCTGTCGGAATAAGTACAAAGAAAAAACAGGGGTTGACCCACTGGATTTGGAGTTTCCCGATCAGAGTCCTTCATGGAGAACATTCCGATACAATCAGATAAATAATATGGTAAATCACCTTGCTGAAATAGCTCATAAAAATAAAAAACCCATAACTGCAGCAGTTTTTCCAACTCCTGAAATTGCACGCAGAATTGTTCGTCAGGACTGGACAAACTGGAATTTGGACGGAGTTTGTCCAATGATTTACCATGGTTTTTACAAAGAACAAGTAAGTTGGATTGGCGATGCGGTAAAAGAAGGAATTCATTTTTTAAATGGAAAATTTCCTCTTTATGCCGGACTGTTTTTGCCGAATTTTAAAACTCACGATGAATTGGAACAAGGTATAAAAACTGCGATGGCAAATGGCGCTTCGGGCGTTTCATTGTTTGGCAAGGTTGATGAAAATGTATTGAGTACTTTAAAAAAGGTTCGTTGATTTTATTCTATTTTTCCACTTCAAATCTATTTTAGAAGATATTGTAATTTCAAAGTTTTAATTACTTTTGCGCCCTGAAAAACAAATGTTTAACTTTTAGCAGGTTCCATCACCCTGCTATAAAAAATTAAAAAAATGCAAAACGAAATTCTATGGCTGGCCATGTTGCTGGCAAATTTTCTACTTATTATTTTTGCGTATAAATTGTTTGGAAAATGGGGATTGATTATGTGGATTCCCATTTCTGTAATTGTAGCCAACATCCAGGTAATTCAAACGGTTGAACTGTTTGGGTTAGCAGCAACTTTAGGAAACATTGTTTATGCATCGTCGTTTTTAGTAACTGATATTCTTTCTGAAAACTACGGTAAAAAAGAGGCACAAAAAGCAGTTTGGATTGGATTTTTTAGCCTAATTTCAATGACCCTTTTAATGAACCTCGCACTTGCTTTTCAACCTTTAGCAGGCGATGATTTTGCATCGACAGCACACGATGCAACCAGTACAATATTTGGTTTAATGCCAAGAATTGCAATCGCCAGTTTAGCTGCGTATTTACTTTCGCAACGTCACGATGTTTGGGCGTACCATTTTTGGAGAAAACGGTTTTCAAAGGAAAACCAAATTTGGCTCCGTAACAATTTAAGTACAATGGTTTCGCAGCTAATCGACAGTTCGGTATTTGTATTAATTGCCTTTTATGGAGTATTCGAAACCCCGGTTTTGGTTGAAATATTCATTACAACCTACATTTTAAAATTTGTGGTAGCTGCTTCCGACACTCCTTTTATTTACTGGGGAAAGCGCATTTTTAAAACAAATAAATTTTGGGTGAAATAAAACCCAATAACCAATATTTTTAAAAATTAAAATAAAAACAACCGTTCCCTTTTTTACTTGAAAAACTTAGGAACGGTTCTTTCTGTGACTGAAAACTGAAACTGCCTACTTTTTAAGGTTCTCCTCAAACAATTTAAAGATTCTTTTGTACTCATCAGTCCAACTACTTGGTTCTCTAAAACCGTGCGCTTCAACCGGGTAAACTGCAAGTTCCCAGTTTTCTTTTCCCAATTCAATAAAACGCTGTGTAATTCTCACAATATCCTGAAACTGTACATTGTCGTCAACCATACCGTGGCACATTAAAAGTGCCCCTTCCAAACCTTCAGCAAAATATATAGGAGAACTTTGCACATATGCGATACTATCTTCAACCGGAGTATTTAAAATGTTTGCTGTGTAACCGTGGTTGTAATGTGCCCAGTCGGTAACCGAGCGAAGTGCTCCGCCAGCAGCAAAAACATCCGGGTGGTTGAACATTGCCATTAAAGTAATAAAACCTCCGTATGAACCTCCGTACAATCCAATTTTGTCGGGTGATATATTGTATTTTTCAACCAATAATTTGGCTCCATCAACATTGTCTGAAAGGTCTTTCCCGCCCATGTGACGGTAAATTCCGGTGCGCCAGTCGCGACCGTAACCTGCACTTCCGCGATAGTCGATGTCTAAAACTGTGTAGCCATTATCAACCAAAAAGTTGTGAAACTGATATTCGCGAAAATAGCTGCTCCACCATTTGTGAGCATTTTGAAGGTACCCGGCACCGTGAACAAAAATTACTGCCGGACCATTTTTATCTGGATTTTCAGGTTGAAATAAACGGGCATTAACTTCAGCTCCATCTTCAGCAGTAAAAGTTATATATTCTGGAGTGCGCCATTCGTAACTATTAAATTGTTGGGTAGTTGAATTGGTAATTTGAGTTACTTTTTCCTCCGCTTTATTTTCCTGTAAATACAATTCCCAGGGTTTGTTTGCAGTTGAATGGCGAATTGCCAAATGCTTTTCATCTGGAGAAATTGTAATTTCATTACCACCTTCGGTTGAAGTAATCTGTGATAACTCGCCACCCCAAACCGGCATTTTGTAAAAGTGTTTTATACCAGGATGAACTTTATTGGCAGTAAAAAAGAAGTGCTTTTTATCGTTCGAAATAAATGCTTCGGAAACCTCAAATTCACTAGCGGTTAAAGTAGTTTTCTTTTTGGTTTCGATATTAACAGCGTACAAATGTGAGTACCCCGATTCTTCGGAATGAAACCACACGGATTTTCCGTCGGGCATCCAACCTATGTTTCCGGTTGAAAATCCCCATCCACCAATTCCAGGACCACCGATCCACGCTTCGTCGCGCTGGCGATCTAGTAAATTCAATTCTCCGGATAAAGGGTTCAGCAATAAAATCCAGCGGTCTTTATTATCGCGCGATAAGGCTACAATTAATGCCAAGTCTTCTGTTTCGTTCCAAACCGGACCAAGCAAACTAATTGCCCTGTTTTTTATTTTAGAACTATCTTTTAAAATTCTTTCAGGATAATCTTTTAAATAGTCAGGTTGGTCTTTTAGTCCTGGAATATCATCTGTTTTTATGCTTACAATTTTGTTACTGTCAACGTTAAAAACGCCCATTGAAACCATTGTTTGAGTGCTACCTACTTTTGTTCGTGCATTCTTTTCTTCTGTATAACCCGATTGGGTAACATGGTGTGTAACCGATGTTGATTTTGTTCCTTGAGGACTTAAGTAGGTTGAATAAATTACAAATTTGCCTGTCGGACTGAGAGATGTTCCTCCCAGCCTTTTTTTGCCTAAGTATATTTTTTCTGGTTGCTTAGTTTCTTCCAATTCCCGACGATTTTCTTGAGCTTTGCTCATCTCTTCACGTTCATTCAAAACGACAAAAAGATCTTTCTGCTGCTCTTCCAGCCACTTTGCCTGTCCGGTATTTTTCTTATCCGTGCGTTTTTCTCCGCTTACAAAATTGGTAATTTGTTGCATCAACCCCGTCTCCGGATTTATTAGAAACAGGTTGTTGTCTTTTGAGAACGAAATTTGAGAATCATTCAAAACAAATTCAGGAGAAGATGCTCTTCCCAACCAATTTGTCAATTGTTTTTCAATACCTTTTTTAATGTTCAAAAGAAAAATATTGCCATTTCTGGTGTAAACTTTCAGCGTTTTGTCTATGTTGTAATTCCCATATTTCCCGGGTAATTTGATTTTCACATCAGTTGGTACTTTCTTAATTTCCTTTGTTTTAATAGAATAAGAATAAAGGGATGAAAGTGTATCCATTTCAGGATTCCAATCGAAATAAATATTTTCTCCGTTTTCCGACCAAAAGATCCCGGTTGGTGCAGTACCAATCCATTTGTCGGGATTTTGCATAATTTGCTCAATGGTGAGTTTACTTTTATTGTTTTTTTGAATTTGCGCAAAGCTTGATAAAAAGCTGAACACAAACAGAATAGTTATTAATTTTTTCATTAGTTTTTCTTTTTGAGTTTTAAATTAAAATGAAATATAATCGGGGTGTGGTCCAATTCGTTTGTCTTGATCAAGCCGGTCGATTTTTACAACGTCCTCATCGCTTAAATGAAAATCGAAAATATCAGCGTTGGAAATTATCCTTTCCGCTTTTACCGATTTTGGAATTGTAACCACCCTTTTTTGAATGTCCCAGCGAATTACAATTTGCACCGGTGTTTTGTTGTATTTAACAGCAAGCGACTGTAAAACAGGAATATCATTTACCCGTCCTTTCATAATCGGGCTCCAGGCTTCCAATTGAATATTTTTATTTTGGCAATATTTCAAAAGTTCGGGCTGAATGAGTTCCGGATGAAATTCAACCTGATTCACTGCAGGGATAATTTTACATTCAGGTAAAAAATCTTCGAGGTGATGAACCAGAAAATTGCTAACTCCTATTGCCCTGATTTTTCTTTTTTCGTACAATTCTTCGAGTGCTTTCCATGTTTCCACCGAACGTTTCCCTTTTGGCCAGTGGATAAGATATAAATCGAGATAACTGGTTTGCAGTTTTTTCAGGCTTTCCTCAAATGCAGTCAAAGTAGTTTGGTAACCCTGGTCACTGTTCCAAACTTTTGAAGTAAGGAAAATTTCTTCGCGGGGAATTCCACTCTCATTTATTGCAGTACCAACACCGCTTTCATTTTGATAAATGGCGGCTGTATCAATACTGCGATATCCATTTTTCAATGCGGTTTTTACTGCATTTTCTACTTCGGTTCCGTCTTTTGATTGAAAAACTCCCAATCCTAGCCAGGGCATTTCAACCCCGTTATTTAGTTTTACTTTCGATGAAATATTCATTTTAATGACTTTTCTGAAAAAACGCCTAAAATAATGATTTTTTTTAGGATGTGTAAGTTTAGCTGCAATGCAGTAGAATGGTTGAAAAATAATTCTTTAGTTTTGTCAAAAATTTTGAAAACAAGTAAAATGAAAGTTTTTAAGTTTGGCGGTGCTTCGGTAAAAAGTGCAGAAGCTGTCAGGAATGTTTTACAAATTCTGAAAGGATACAACGAAAATATTGTGGTTGTAATTTCAGCCATGGGTAAAACAACCAATTTGTTAGAAACTCTTGCAAAAGCGTATTTTGAAAAGAGTGACAATAAATGGAGTGTTTTTCAAAAATTCAGAAATTATCACACTGATATTTCAGATCTTCTTTTTGATAAAAATACTCCAGAATCAATTTCAATACTGTTAACAGAACTTGAAAATAAACTCAGAATACCACCTTCTTTCGATTTCAATTTTGAATACGACCAGATAGTAAGTTATGGAGAACTTGTTTCTACCCGCTTAGTTAGTGAGTATTTGAATTTTGCAGGATTTACAAACTCCTGGATTGATATTCGCACATGTTTACGAACCAACAATAAATTTCGAGATGCAACTGTAGATTGGGATTTGACGGAAAAACTTGTTCAGCAAGTTCTTAATTTTGAAGAGGAAAAATTATACGTTACTCAAGGATTTATTGGAGCAACTAAACCTAATTTGACCACAACACTTGGTCGCGAAGGTTCCGATTTTACAGCGGCTATTTTAGGAAATGTGTTAAACGCTGAGGATGTTTCCATTTGGAAAGATGTCCCTGGAGTATTAAACGCCGATCCTAAAAAGATGGAAGGTGCTGTAAAAATCGACGAACTTTCGTATCGCGAAGCCATCGAAATGTCGTATTCCGGCGCACAGGTAATCCATCCCAAAACAATGAAACCTCTTCATAACAAAGGAATACCATTGTTAGTGAAGTCGTTTGTTTCTCCATTAGAAAAGGGAACTGTAATTCATGAAGTAGATCATAAATTACAACTGCAACCCGTTTTTATTGTAAAGGAGAATCAGGTTTTGATTACTATTTCTCCCATAGATTTTTCGTTTATCAGCATTGAAGATATAAATAAGGTTGCGTATCTTTTACAAGAGAATCGGATTAAAGTTAATTTGATTCAGCAGTCGGCCATTGACTTTAACCTTGTGGTAGATTTTCCTGAAGTGGATTTGAATCCAATACTCAAAAAGCTTTCGGAGAATTATATTGCACGTTACAACACCGATTTAAAGCTTATAACCATTAGACATTTTAATAAAGAGGCGCTTCATAAAATGAAAAAAGATAAAAAAATATACCTCGAACAAAACAGTAGGCTTACAGCACGTTTAGTTGTGAAATAAAAATAATTTGAATTTAATTTTAATATTTCCTGTAGAATTACAAATTGTTGTAATTTTAGCGCACCATAATCGACATATAAAACAAAATCTTGTCAAAATATGAAGCAGAAAAAAATTTTACCTTACGCAATTGGATTATTGATAGTTGCGATTATACTTTTAGTAGTTGGCAAAAAAGCCGGATGGTTCGGAAATGATTTCAGTATTAGTGTTGCCACTGAAACAGTTGAAAGCAAAACAATTACAGAGTTGATAACTGCCAATGGGAAAATACAACCCGAAACAGAAGTAAAAATCAGCCCCGATGTTTCCGGCGAAATTATTGAATTATATGTCGAAGAAGGCGATCAGGTTATACAAGGCGATCCACTTTGCATTATTAAACCCGACATGTACATTTCGGCATTAAACCGAGCCGAGGCTGCATTAAATTCTTCTAAAGCGAGACAAGCGCAGGCCGAAGCCCAGCAGATTGAAAGGGAACTCGCTTTCAAACGCTCTAAACAACTTTTCGAAGGAGGTGCAATTGCAGTTTCTGAATTTGAAACTGCCGAAGCGGCTTATAAAGTTGCCGAAGCTGAAGTCAGGGCAGCACAGTTTTCGGTTAAAAGTGCTGAAGCATCAGTTTCCGAAGCCAAAGAACAATTGACAAAAACCAGAATTTTTGCACCTATTTCAGGGACAATTTCGGCATTAAACGTAGAAAAAGGTGAAAGGGTTGTGGGAACCAGTATGATGGTTGGAACCGAAATGATGGTCGTCGCCAACCTGGATAAAATGGAAGTTCAGGTAGAAGTAAATGAAAATGATATTGTTAAAGTAGCAAAATACGACACCACTCTCGTTGAAGTGGATGCGTATCTTCAGCGAAAATTTATTGGGATTGTCACGGAAATTGCCAACTCGGCAAGTGTAAGTGGTGCTTCCACCGACCAGGTTACCAATTTCGATGTAAAAGTTTTTCTGTTGAGTGAATCTTATGTCGATCTCGTTGATTCAACTTCGGGAAATATTTACCCGTTTAGACCGGGAATGTCGGCAACCGTAGATATTCAGACCGAGACTCGCGAAAACGTTATTTCAGTGCCAATTTCAGCGGTTACAACCCGTGTAAAAATTGAAGGTGGCGGGACAAAAGAAGTTGAAGATAAAGTTGAAGATGAAAACGCTACCGAAGACGATAGTGAGGAAGAAGTAGTGGGCCGTGAAGAAAAACAGGAAGTTGTATTTGTATTAAAAGATGACAGGGTTAGAAAAGTGGAAGTAAAAACCGGAATCCAGGATAACAACAGTATTGAAATATTGGAAGGTTTAACGGAAGGCGATGAAGTTGTAATTGCGCCCTACAATGCCATTAACAAATCGTTGAAAGACAGTATGCAAGTGAAAAAAGTTACTGAAGAGGAACTTTTTAATGTGAAGAAATAATAGAATCAACTTTCTTATTTCATAAAAAATGCCTTCTGTGAAAAACAGGGGGCATTTTTTTGATATCTAACAGGTTAAGCTTCTAAAGTAGTTCCGAGATTTGCATAACAGTCCAAGACTTTGCAGTAATTAAAAATGAGTGTTTTAAGAGGCAAATAAACTACTTGTAAAGTATTGTAAATATTTAATACAACTTATTAAATTCTTCCATCAACAAATTTTTAATTTTATCCATTGGGATTTTTTCTCCTAATTCTTGTTGAATAGAAGTAACACCGAATGTCGCAAATCCGCAAGGGTTAATGTAATTGAAATAGCGCATGTCGGTATTTATGTTTAGGGCGAAACCGTGCATAGTTACAAACCGGCTGATACGTACACCGATTGCGCAGATTTTACGTGCGCGTACTTTGTGTCCGGCATCTAACCAGATTCCGGTTGCACCTTCTTTTCTTCCGCCTTTTAATCCAAATTTGGCAATTGTTTTAATTATTGCATCTTCCATTTTTTCGATGTAGCCACGTACTCCGAGTTTGTAATATTCGAGGTCGATTATTGGATAACCAACCAATTGCCCAGGCCCGTGGTAAGTAATATCGCCGCCACGATTTATTTTATAGAATGTGGCTTCAATTTTTTTCAGAAATTCGCCATGAGCCAGTAAATTATTTGCATCTCCACTTTTCCCAAGTGTATAAACATGAGGATGTTCAACCAATAAAAAATAATTTTTTGATGAAGGTTTTCCAGTGGATTTTTTATCAGCTACAACTTCTGCCAACAGTTCTTCCTGATAATCCCAGCACTCTTTATAATCTTTTATACCGAGGTTGATGTAATTGAAATCTGCCATTTCTTTAAACTTTCAACATTAACTCGAAATTTTTATGCATTTACGTGGTCTTCCGCTCTGTACGAACTTCTCACCAACGGCGAACTTTCAACAAACGAAAACCCTTTTTCCAATCCTATCTTTTTATATTCAGCAAACTTTTCAGGTTGAATATATTCTACAACCGGCATGTGATTTAACGAGGGCGCCAGATATTGTCCGATAGTCATTACTTTACAACCTGCTTCTAAAAGGTCGTCCATGGTTTGCAAAATTTCGCTGTGTGTTTCGCCTAAACCGAGCATAATTCCCGATTTTGCGACAGTGTAATTATTTGCAATGTATTTTATTACCTCTAAACTACGCCTGTATTTCGAGGCAAAACGAATAAACGGGGTGAGCCTTTCGGTGGTTTCCAGGTTGTGCGAAATTACTTCCGGTTTTGCATCAATTACTTGTTGTATCAATTTTTCATTTCCCCTGAAATCAGGAATCAAAACTTCAATTTTTGTTTCGGGATTTATCCGCTTAATTTCAGTAATTGTTTTTGCCCAAATTCCGGTTCCCTGATCTTCTAAATCATCCCGGTCAACCGATGTTATTACACAATGTTTCAGGCCCATTAATTTTACTGATTCCGCTAATTTTTCTGGTTCTTTTAAATCGGGTGCGAGTGGTTTACCGCTTTTTACAGCACAAAATTTACAGCGGCGGGTACAAATATCACCCAAAATCATAAAAGTTGCTGTTCCGCGGTTCCAGCATTCCCCAATATTTGGACAATTACCACTTGTGCATATTGTGTGCAAGCCGTGTTTGTCAACCAGGTTTTTTACTTTCGAATAGCTTTCCCCCTTTGGCATTTTCATTTTCATCCACTTCGGCAATCGTTGCCTGTCTTTCGTCACTTGTGCCATACAATCAATAAAATTTTGCGTAAAAGTAAGTTTTTAATTTGAGAATTGTTTGAAACAAAATATGCGTAATTGAATAATGGAAATGAGATTAATAGTAATAAATATTCCGGTTTCTAATAATCTGAATATTAAAAATATGGAATATAGAATTTAAAAAATCGTAGCCACTGCGTCATTATTAAATCCACATAATAAAAACTTACATTAAGAACTATTCTTAGTCTGAGAGTGTTATTTTTGTAAAATCTTTAAAATTTAAAAAGGAATGAGCATTGCAAATATTGGCACACAGGAAGATGATTCTTCAGCGAGTTCCCGGTCAGCTGACGGATTGCCGTTAAAAACAAACAATTAAAAATACATGAAAGCTTTTCTTTTTACCGCAATATTAATTTTGGGTTTGAATGTTGTTTTTGCTCAACAAAAAAAACAAAGCGAAATTCAAACCAATTCAAGATTGTCAATCGAGTATTACAATGCAAAAGATTACGAAAAGGCAATTCCACTATTGTTAGAAGTTTATAAAGTTTCAAGGAATAGTTACTATTTTAAACTGTACCTCACAAGTTTAATCGAATTAAAAAGATTTGAAGAGGCCGAGGAACAAGTGGAACAAGAAATTAAAAAACAACCTGTCGCAAAACCTGAATTTTTTGTGCATTGGGGTTATGTTTTAAAAGCTCAGGAACAAACGGACGGGGCGCAGGAAAAATATCAGGAAGCCCTTTCAAAAATAGTGAATAATAAAGGAAGTTATTTGCTAACGGCAAATGCTTTTTTACAGTGGGGCGAGTACGAATTTGTTAAAAAAACGTATTTACAAGGTAGGCAGGTTTTACCGAATAAACCTTTTCACTACGAATTGGCCAGGGCTTTTTTATATTTAAGGGATTACGGTAAAATGATGGAGGAGTACCTTGATTTGGTGCGGATTGACGAAAAACAACTCCCACGTGTGCAAAGCAGCCTTTCATCGGCAATGCACCTTGATATCGACAATGGTTTACGTAATAATTTCAGGGGGCAGGTTTTAAAACGAATCCAGGGCGAGCCCAATGTAATTGGTTACAGCCGCTTGTTAATTTGGTTTTTTTTACAAGATAAAAATTTTCAGGGTGCACTTCGGCAGTCTATTGCACTCGACAAAAGAACCGGTGAAGAAGATGTACAAATTGCCCAGTTGGGGCAAATGGCACTTAACAATAAAAATTTTAACCATTCGCAAAAAGCCTACGAATATTTGTTGGGAAAGGGTGGAGGAAGCCCATTTTACACTCACGCATTTGCTCAAAATATTCATGTCTCATATATTCGCCTAACATCTGAATTTTCAGAAAATAGTTTGGAAGCAAAAAATTTGGTGAAGCAGTTTGATTCAGGCCTTGAGTTTTTGGGTTACAATCCGGCAACTTTGCATTTAATTCAGGAATACGCACATTTGCTGGCTTTTTATTTAAATGAATCTGAAAAATCGATTGAAGTATTAAAAAGAGGGTTGAAAATTCCACTATTAAAACCTGAACAAACGGGTTTGTTAAAAACCGAAATGGCCGATGTTTATGTTTATGCAAACGAACCCTGGGAAGCAACTTTAATTTATTCGCAGGTAATCGAAGCTAACAAAAAAAACAGCCTTGGTGACGAAGTGAAATTGAAAAAAGCAAAACTCGGATTTTATCTTGGTAATTTTAGCTGGGCCAAAGCACAACTGGATGTATTAAAGGCCAGTACTTCGAAACTTACTGCAAACGACGCTATGGAACTTTCAATGCTTATCGGAAACAATTTGAATTTAGATACCACGGCTATTCCTTTGACCATGTTTGCCAAAGCGGATTTGCGGTTCTTTCAAAATAAAAGTGAAGATGCAATGACTATTTTAAACGGTTTAGAAGAAATATATCCATATCATTCCCTGGTTGACGATATTTTGTTTCGTAAATCGAAAATTGAAATAGATCAGCAAAATTATTCCAAAGCTGTTGAATATTTGGAGCGGATTATTAACGATTTTAGCTACGAACTTTTAGCCGACGATGCGTTGTTTTTATTAGCCGAATTGAATAATTATAATTTGGGCGAAAAAGAAAAAGCAAAAGAGTTGTACAAACAAATGATGGTCAACAACCCTGGCAGTGTTTATGTCGATGAGTCGAGGAAACAGTATCGCGAATTACTTAATCAGTTTCCAGATAAAGAGAAAGAAACAGAAAATCAGATTTTCCCGGAATTAAACCCCGATGAACTCTAATCAAAAAGCATATTTTTATGCCGGGTTGGCCGTATTTTTTTGGTCAACTGTTGCAACTGCTTTTAAAATAGCATTACGCGAATTCGATTTTATCCAGCTCATTTTTTATGCTTCTGGTGTTACTGTGGTTTTGCTGTTTTTTGTTTTGCTTTTTCAGCAGAAATTAAATTTGTTGTTTCGTCAAACTCCTAAGCAATGGTTAAATTCTATTTTTATCGGGGCTTTCAATCCACTGTTGTATTACCTTGTTTTATTCAAGGCGTATTCACTTTTACCCGCCCAGGTAGCTCAGCCTTTAAATATGATTTGGCCAATTACCCTGGCACTTCTTTCGGTACCTTTGCTAAAACAAAAAATTGGTTGGGTAAGTGTGTTTGCCCTTTTTGTCAGTTTTATTGGGGTATTTTTTATTTCATCGCAAGGCGGGATTAGTGGTTTTAAAAACACAAATACAATCGGTGTTATTTTGGCGGTCGGAAGTTCGGTGCTTTGGTCGTTGTACTGGATTTTTAATGTACGCGATAACCGTGACCAAATCATAAAACTTTTCCTGAATTTTGCCTTTGGTTTTGTTTATCTCGCAGTTGCAGTTTTTGTGTTTTCCGATTTTCAGTTACATTTCGGAGAAAGTTTGTATGCTGTTATTTACGTCGGGATTTTCGAAGTGGGGATAACTTACATTTTTTGGCTGAAAGCAATGAACTTCAGTACTAACAATGCAAAAATCGGTAATCTGGTATTTTTCGCACCCTTCCTTTCATTAGTTTTTATCCGTTTTATTCTGAAAGAAACAATATTTATAACCACTTTTATTGGCTTGTTTTTTATAATCGCAGGGGTTTTGCTCCAGCAATTGGAAAAGGAAAAATTATAAAACCCAGGACATAAATTTTCAATGTGGATAAATGTCAACTTTCAATTTTTTAATTGCCTGAAATTGGATTGGGATATTTGTCGATTAGTTTAATTGTGGCTTATTTGAATTTTGTTTTTGCGATTTGTTACTTTTGCGCGTTATTATTTCCATTAAATTCGTATTTCAATAATTGACATGAATTCAAAACCATACAGAATTTTGGGGATCGATCCGGGAACAACCGTGACGGGTTACGGGCTGATTGAAATACGCGATAAAAAACCTGTAATTCTGAACATGGGAAATATTACGCCTGGGAAATATTCCGATCATTATCAACGTTTGAAACATTTGCACGAAAGAGCATTGCACTTAGTAAAAGAATACCAGCCTGATGTAATGGCAATTGAAGCGCCATTTTATGGAAAAAATGTA
>Ga0209249_1000209_pt1 | contig 77028 bp, 59 predicted proteins | sample SaaInlV_200m_DNA_4_FD_184653 | JGI IMG/M metagenome (GOLD analysis project Ga0209249, IMG submission 184653) | Marine microbial communities from expanding oxygen minimum zones in the Saanich Inlet - SI037_S3LV_200m_DNA (SPAdes) (version 2) | ecosystem: Environmental > Aquatic > Marine >... | reverse complement strand
ACAAGAAAAACTAAGATCTCACCGAGGTCTAAAGTTACCTAAAAGAAGAGTTTTAATTGCTCACTTCCTAAGCTCCAAACAGTGAGTCTTTTGAATCAAAAAACCAACGCAAATTTTCCCTTAACCCGCTAAAGGACAACCTGGAGAGGTCAGAGTCATTAAAATATCGATCATTCCAGATGGTAAAACTTTTACCTCATAGATTAAACCTAAACTAACAATATCTACGTTTAATTCTGGATCGATAACTGTCGCTAGTTTTTCTCTAATTAATTTTTCAGTGATCATAGCTTCATTAAACAAAAAAACCCTTGGTTTGTCACCAAGGGTTTTCTGAATTTTTTTTAGCTTTACATCTTTCGTACCTGCTGAATTTTCTACGCTATTGCTCGAATATTCAGGGTCCGAAATATAAAAAATTAGTCGTCTTTGCGAATTCTTCGCAACACTGGCATACCAGTGCGCTCTGTTTCCATGACTTCCATTCCTTCAGGAACTTCCATCAATGCTTGCTCAGGACGAACGTCTCTGGCAAAATAATAAATTCGCTGCACACGACCGTTTTTGAGAGTTACCTCTCGTGTGTGCAAATAGTAGGTTTGACCCTTACTATTGGTGTAACCGTAGGCATCTGCCATAGATACTCCTTCTTAATTCCCCTCTAGCATCTTGGGGATTATTTATACTGCTATAGATTACCATACTCGACTAGCTTATCAAGTGCAAGTTTCAATTTTAAAGCTCAGTCTCTACTTCAACCACTCCTCTAAGTAAGATCTGCTCCATTAGATTATCATTTACTACCTCTTTACTCACCACTACCTCAAAGGGTAGAGTTTCAGTAGAAATAGCGGCACTACCAGAGTAACCACCCTTCAACATTTCTAATGTGAAAGCCTTACGGACAGCTTGTCCATCGACTTCTTTCAACCAAACTTGATACTGACTACCATCTTCTTGTGGAAGAGTAGCTGTCACACTAAACTTTACTTTATCATCACTCAATTCGTATCTTATTTCACCCATGGTCTCTTCGACGTCTCCCTGTAGTTCTACAGCTTTGACATCTTTAACACCAGAAAGGGTGGAGCTTCGCTCAGCTTCTGTCAGATCTTCAATCTCCACTCCCTGAGCAAATTCAGAAATTTTACCAACTTGGTCATTGCGAAGGCGATACCAACGAAATGCCAGAATGACAACCAAAATTATGGCTGCACTAGGGAAAATAAATGGTAAAAATTGTTTGAGCTTGTTCATGTGCCCTCCGGTGATCTAATTGTTAATAATAGACTCAACCATTTGCATGAGCTGAGAGGCAGATATTGGCTGACCATTAACATATAACGTTGGCGTAGCGTTGATGTTAAGCCGACCACCCGCAGTGAGATCTTCAGTTACGAGTGATTTGATATGGTCTGATTCAATTCTCTCCAAAAAGTTATCTTTGTCAATGCCCAGTTCCTCGGCATAACTCGCCAGTTGCTCGATGTACTCCTCTTTCTTCTCGAGTTGAGACCAAGTGAGTTGCTCCTCAAACAGAAGGTCATGATACTCCCAAAACTTGCCGTCCTGCGCAGCTACCTCAGTAGCCTGAGCTGCCAATCGAGCATTAGAATGAATAGAGCTCAGAGGAAAATGACGGAAAATTACTCTGACTTGATCTGGATATAGATTAGCAACCTTTTCTACTAATGGATTAGTAGCTTTGCAAGCTGGACATTGAAAATCACTAAACTCAACAATAGTTACTTTGGCATCAGCTGCACCCTTGACATGTGGTGCTGCTGAAAGCAGTTGAGCTTGATCTACTGGCTCCTGCTTAGCGCCGCTATTTGAAAAAGAGGAGACTACTCCAAAGATCAATGCTGCCGTTACAGCCAGCGTACCTAATAATAGTGGTAAATTCTTCATATTTAATTATCCTTGTGGTGGCCAAACTTGTTTGTTTGTTTCAGTGTCTGTCACAATCACCGCCATAGTGGGGCAACTCTGAGCAGCTAATAATTTGGTTTCATCATCGTTACCATCTTGAGAAATAACAATTGCTAAGTCTTCTTCATCCATCTCAAAAACTTTAGGGGCGATTGCAGCGCAACTGGCAGCACTGATGCATTTATCACGAATAACTTCTACTTTATATTTACCGATTTGTTTAGTTTGGGTGCTCATATTAATAAAACTTTTCTAGAAGAATCAACTCTTTTGAAACTCCTTTTTGGGTTAATACGTTAGTTGTATCTTCAATCATAGCTTTACTCCCACACAAAAAGTAAGCAGCGCTAGTTGGGAGCTGATGAATACTTAAACAATCTGTGACTCGACCGCGACAAAGTGTCCATGCCTCTGGAGCTTTAGATAAAACGGGATGAAAGTGAAAATTAGGAAACGCCTCTACTAGTTCCTGCCATTCTTCAAGCCAAAGCAGACTCTTTGGCTGACGCATCCCCCAGTGGAGAGTAATTTGACGCTGATCTTGTTTATTGCGTAGTTGATCCTCAATCATGGATTTAAAGGGAGCAATCCCAGCACCAGTAGCCACAAAAACCAACTCTTCTACCATTAGATTTTCAGGAACTACAAGCTGACCCATGGGAGCCAAGACTTCAATTTCTGATCCAAACTCAAGACTTTGCAAAAACTGCACGCCTAAGCCACCGGGTGTTGAGTCTATCAATAAATCGAATTGATGATTATTATCTGGAGTACTACAAATAGAATAAGCCCTGCGCTCACCTTGCTCGGAAACTTTAATAGAGACATATTGACCAGCTTGAAACTCTAACCGATGGGGCTCTAGCAGCTCAAAGCTGTACTGAGCAAACTTGTCATTGTGCTGAACTTTTTCTTCTAGACGGGCGGTGTATTTCTGAGGAGGAACCATAGTTTCAAATCATATCATAAGTTCTTCAACCAATTTCGTCCATGCCATAATCCAAGCGCCATTTTAGCTATGCCGGCATATTCTTCTGTCCTGTCTACAAATCCTTCAGTAATGATCCCGATCATCCCTTGTTTGCTCCGAATGTCTTCTTCGCCTACTACTTGAGCAATAATCGGCCCCATTTCTTCCTTATTGCGAATACGATCTGCTACGATACTGGGGACAGGAAAACGGGCTCCATTGGTGAAATAGAGGTCTCCTTTGAGATCAATGACCGCCACCCAAACGGTAGTCCACATCACCCCTTCGCCATCAGTAAAAACACCCCCTTCTAAACCAACTCCTAAGAAGTCTTTGTCAATGTTTTTTTGCTGCGCAATTTTTAAAACTGCCCGAGCTCTATTTTCTGCACCTTGCTTGGTAACTAGATCACCAATTGGTTGTTCTGGGATGCCACTGGCTGTCTTAAAACCTTGGACTTGCACCTCTGGCCAGGTCTCAGAGGCAGCATTAATGACTGAGTTGATTTTGACGGGATTGGTGGAGCCAACGTAAATTTGCATAGATTAAATTGTACAGGAAAAACAAAACGAGGTGTGCTGATTCCAGCACGAACTTGGAACCTTATTCTAGACCCCCGTAGTCATTTTGCCCTCTTTTTGGGTAACTTTTGGGCACTTTTTACCATACTTATGACCTCTTTTTGACACCCCCTCCTAGAACCATTGATATTAATTTGAAATTAACCTACTACTACTTAACACTACTATCAACAGAGACCGCCTTCTGGATAGCCATTAAGCCCATCATCATGCATTTCTCTCGAGATGGAGTAATCTCTTCGACACCCAATATTCTTTGCAGATCATCAGAGGTCAGCTGGTTTACTTCTTCTAAACTCATTCCCTTAACCTTGGCCGACAAAAAACTCATGCTGGCCATACTAACTACACAGCCATTGCCTTCCCAACCCAAATCAATAATTTTCTTTTTTGCTGAATCTAGCTTCACGTAAACATTAATGCTGTCGCCACATGATGGATTAACATAACTTTGATTAATGTCAGCTCCCTCTAGGGGACCATAGTTTTGGGGGTGTCTAGCTTCAGTGACAATAGTTTCGCGGTAAAGATCGTCGGACATTATTTAAAAACCTGACTAATTTTTTCTAATCCTTTAACAAGAGCATCAACATCAGTTTTGGAAGAATAAACAGAAAAGCTAGCTCTAGTAGTAGCCTGCCAACCGAAGTGAGTGTGAAGTGGCATGGTGCAGTGATGGCCAGAACGAACTGCTACCCCCTCACTGTCCAAGATCTGAGAAACATCATGCGCATGAGCTGTCTGATGAATAAAAGCGACTGAGCCTAAGCGATCGAGTGACTGACCGGCTTGAGCGGGTGTAACTGGACCAATAATTTTAACTTCTGGAATTCGGCTTAATTTTTCAATTGCATAAAGAACTAACTCTCGATCATGCTGCTCGACTTTTCTCATCTCCAAAGTCTTTAGATACTCACAAGCTGCAGCCAACCCCACTATTGAAGCCACATCTGGAGTACCTGCCGTAAAACGCTCTACTAAATCTGGATTGTACTCTGTTGCCTCTGGTAAAACTGAAAAAATCATTCCCCCTCCAAAAAGCCAGGGCTTCATCTCCCCAGATTCAAGAAGTTCTTTTTTAACTAATAATCCACCGACGCCCATCGGGGCTAACATTTTATGACCACTGAAAACATAGAAATCGACATCTAATTGTTTGAAGTTAATTGGCATATGAGGAGCTGACTGAGCTCCATCTAACAACAGACGAATTGGTGTTTCTTTTTGATTATTAGCAATTATTTTCTTGATTTTTTTAATCGGATTAACAGTTCCAGTAGTATTGGAAACATGTACTAAAGCCACTAACTTTACGGGTGAAGTCTCCAGTTTTTGTCTCAGCTCATCCAACTTCAGCCGACCTTGATCATCAACTCCCACAAACTCCAACTTAGCTCCAGTTCTTTTAGCCACTTCCTGCCAGACTACAAAATTAGCATGGTGTTCCATCAAACTAGTTACAATTACATCACCTGCTTGTAAATTTTGAGCTGCCCATCCATAAGCAACGCCATTGATTGCTTCAGTGGCATTACGAGTAACAATCAGCTCTTCTGACTCAGCTCCAAAAAAACTGGCAATTGAGTTACGACTTTCTTCAAAAACACGAGTGCTTTCATCAGAAAGACGATGTACTCCGCGATGAACATTGGAATTATGCTGAGTGTAATAATTAGAAATGGCATCAATAACTACTTGAGGTTTTTGAGAAGTGGCTGCATTATCTAGATAAACCAAAGGCTTATCATTAACCCGACGCGATAGAATCGGAAACTGAGATTTAATCATTTGTGAACCAAGCATAGGCTGATTCTACCAGATCTCGTAAGTAACAGTCATTGACTTAGAAACATCTATCTCTACTGGAGAGCCACCGGTGTAGCTAGCTTGAGCTTCAGCTTCAGCTTGAGCAAGACCATTGGTGGAGACAGTACTATTTCCCTTACTCAAATCGTCTCCAACACTAATGATTCGACCGACTCTTTTTCCAGAAGCCTTAGCAATATCTCGAGCCTGTTTTTTAGCATCTTTGACAGCTGCCTTACGAGCATCTTGAGTAATCTCTTCTCTATTCTCTGGAATAAAGTTCACCCCTGAGACAGTGGTGGCTCCGCTGGCATAAAAACCTTTAATTAAATCTGTGGCTTTACTAGGATCTTGAGCGGTAATCTTAAATACATTTATTACCTGGTATAAAACATCGCCCGTAACTACCGAGGGAGTAACTTGATAAAATGATTTTTGAATCTCAACATCGTTTCCGGCTAGTTCTTTAGCCTTAGCCACAATGCCAACGATACTTTCTTCTCCAGCCATGATCGCTAGAACTGGATCTGGATTAGAATCAACCTTAGTAACTAACATCTCTACCTGATCTGGCTTGGCTGTGAGACTACCAGTCCCCACTACAGAGATAACTGCGGGTTTGAAGAAAATGGCTTTTACTAAAAATAAGGATCCGATTACTACTAGGGTGGTTAAAATAATTTTTTTGTATTGATTGAAAAAATTAGTTAGAGTTTGCATAAAATTATCCTGGATATTAGCTACTTGAGGTGTGATTTCTTGATTCATACTCTCTCCTTCATTTATTAGTCTACAAGATGCGTGGCTTGAGAAAAAGAGGGAAAAGTTGCTATACTAGAAAAGTAGTTCTAAATTTAAGGAAAAAATGAATAGAAATGGAAAAAAATTCAAACAGATATTTGCTAACCAAAAGGTGGCTGCTGTCATCATGAAGATGGATCAGCTTTTTATTAAACTCCCTCATCTGCCTAAAAAATTACTGTCATTTATCAATAAAGTAATGCCATGGTTGGCTTTAGTAGGGGGAATTATCGGTGGGGTCACTGTAGTATTATCTTTCTTACTGACTGTTTTGTCATTAATAGCCTTAGATTTTGCTTTGATCATGACTATGGCGGGGTCTTTATTACTGGTGCTTTTAAACACTCTCTTTTTAGTCAAAGCCTTTAAGCCATTGCGAAATAATGATGCCGTGGGCTGGATCTACTTATTTTGGGCCAATATATTAGGGTTAGTTAATACTACTATTAGTATAGTTAATGGAGATATCTTTGGCTGGCAACAAATATCATTAACCATCCTCATGACCATTGTTGGATTCTACTTACTGTTTGAAATCGGTGGGTATTATGAGTTTAAGAGGGAAGAAGTGGTGACCACTAATAAGCCTTCTCCAACAGCAGTTGCTTAATTAAAAAAAAGAGCTGTATCTGGAGTTAAAAACTCCAAATTAAGTCCGAAAGTGGAGTTTACAACTCCAAAAGTGGACAAAAGTGAAGTATTTTAGTAAAATACAGCTATGTTTAAAAGAAATATAGAGTTCCCTAAAAACACTAGCTTTTTTCTTTTTGGTCCTAGGGGGACTGGAAAGTCATCTTTGATCAAAAGAAACTATCCAGACTCAACTTACATCGATTTGCTTAACTCAAGTAACTATACGAAGCTATTAGCACAACCACACAAATTATCTGAGTTTTTAACAAAAAGCTCAGACATACCAGTTGTTATTGATGAAGTACAAAGAATACCAGATCTGCTTAATGAAGTTCATCATTTGATTGAAAATCAAGGCTTTAAATTTATTTTAACAGGCTCAAACGCAAGAAAACTAAGAACAACTCAGGCAAACCTCTTGGCTGGGAGAGCTTTTAAGTATAATTTGCATCCTCTTACGTTTGGAGAAATTGGGAGTAATGTGGATTTACAGAAAGTTCTTAAATTTGGATTACTACCAACGATACATGACCGTAATAAAAACATTGATGCTCAGAAATATCTAGAGAGTTATATTCAGATTTACCTTGAGGAGGAAATTTTACAAGAAGGTTTAACTCGTAATTTATCAAATTTTGCTAGATTTTTAGAAGTTGCAAGCTTTTCTCAAGCCCAACAGCTTAATGTATCTGCTGTAGCTCGAGACAGTGCAGTTAGTCGTAAAGTTGCTGAGTCTTACTTTCAAATTCTTTATGACTTACTGATAGCTTATGAACTACCAGTTTTTAAAAAACATGCAAAAAGATCACTTGTTTCGCAAAATAAGTTTTATTTTTTTGACATCGGAGTGTATTCAACAATAAAACCAAAGGGCTTGCTTGATAAGAAACAAAGTGAGGAGGGAACTTTACTTGAAAGTTTGGTCCTACAAGAGCTTTTAGCAACTAATTCAAATTTAAACCTGCAGTACGATATAAACTATTGGCGCACCCCAAAAGGAACAGAAGTTGACTTTATTTTATATGGTAAAAGTAGGCTATTGGCAATAGAGGTAAAAAGAAAGACTAATATTACAAGTAAAGATTTACGCGGACTACGAGCATTTAAATCAGACTATCCGATGAGTGAGTTATTTGTTTTTTATGGTGGTGACAAAGAATTAAACATCGATGGTATTAAGGTTATACCGATAAAAAAAGCATTGCTTAACTTGCCAGAGATATTGAAAGAAGATCATAATAATTAAATTGGCAGGTTTTATGAGTTTAAGAGGGAAGAAGTAAAAAAAACTCATCAAATTTGTGGTCAAATTCACTAGTTTACTTTCTTCAAAATCTTACTTTCGTAACACTACATTATAAGTTTCTAGAACTCCATCATCATTTTCCCACCTTCCCTCTCTTCTAATAACTTTAGGAGTAAAACCCATTTCAATTGCATTTTCTAAAACAGGAGCTGTAATATGTTGCATAACTAATAGTCCTCCGTCTTCTAAGCTTCTTGAAGCACTAAGAAACATCCATGAGTATACATTTTCAAAAAGAGCTGAAGAAAAAATAACTCCCAATGACCCTTTGGGATATGACAGTCTACGAGCATCAACTTTCTTTTCACTTGAACTATCGGGGTATAAATTAGTAATTTCTACTTTACGATCTAATTCATTCAATACTACATCTAGAGATTTATAATCATCTGAAGTTGGACCTCCTACTTCAATTAAATTACCAGTTGTTCCTTGAACCTGCTGTTTAGTATTAAAACCTAGTGTTTCTTTTTCTGAAAAGAAAGTTTTTTTGCGACTATAAGGATCCTGATTTAATCTATGACTAATAAAATATTTTATAGTTATCATTAATCTTTTTCTCAAAGTTAATTCTGGTTTCTCCTGAGCAAGAACAGCCGTTCTTTCAACATTATCAGGATTTGTGTCATCATCAACTTCTTGGGGAAGAAGTGATATTTCTTCATCTGTATCTGGCAACTCTCCATGCTCAGCATAATACTTCACCATTTCTTCAGCAAGATCATGATTTGTTTCATATGTTCTGATCACTTGTAAGAGTTGGTCTAAATTGGGAGCGACATCATTTCTAGTATAATTAGCAATCTTTATTTCATTTGCGTCAATATATGTTTGATAAAAATACGCTGCAAAAATATCAAGTCCATTTCTAGTCATAAATTTATCCAAAGATAAATCAACAAATAAATTTTTTACCTTTAGCCAAGCATCTGTTTCTGATCCCTCATTTATGAAACCTCTAACAGCATAACTACCACTCTTACCTGCATATGACTCGAATATTTCCACTGGTTGAGTAGTGTGTTGAAGTTCGTGAAGAAAAATTCCTATATCTGCTGTGGTAGCCAACCTATAAAAACTCACATCAAATCTTTGCTTTAATGAATTCCAATCAAATCTATCAGCTCTTTCTCTAGAATTAGTATAAAAATCAAACTTAAGATCAACATTAACTTCTTGATTAGGTAAATTTGCAAACCTCACTATATTCCCATCAATATTAAGCTCAAACCATACATTGTAAAGTGTTCTTCCTCCTTGATAATCAAAAAGTGGGATCATCAACATTACTTCTATATCCGCATCTATGAAGACGTCTTGTCCTATTGCCATCTCCAATTCTTTATCTCTAGCAATAGGATAAGTAACTATTAAATATTTTTGCTTCTCTTCTGTATCTGAAATTGCAGTTTCAAATTTAACAGTCTCTGCCCAGTTATCTTGATTATTTTTTTCATTAGAAATTAGAGACGGCAAAAGGTCTTTAATCTTTTCTGGAACAGCAGCTAGATTTATTTCCTGATGATTTATAAGTTCGGTACTCTGAATATTTCTTTTAATATCAGTTACTTCATCTGCCTGTTTAGCAAAGACAGGTTTATCCTTGCCGTCAATTTTGTTTTCAACAATCAACTCTTCTTTCCACTTCCCCACTGCTCCAGAGCCAATGTAAGTGTCTTTATTGGGAATCCTATTCTCTGAGCCATTATTTACAGCTCTCTCTTCATTTTCAAATAAAAGCTCTGCAACGCTTTCAATATACTCATTTTGGAAATCTAGCGACTTCTTCTTATTTGCCCTATCAGCTAGATCTAAGCCATCTTTAACAGTTTTGCTTAAAGCAATATGCTCAGACAAGATTCCAATTTCTTGAGCTTTCTTTAATTCAAAGACAATTGCTAGATAATGTGAATAATTCTTTATTGGATCTTCGGAACTATCTAGGATAGGTAATAAACCAAGTCGATCTAGTATCTGTTTAGCCTCGTCATTATATTTTGTCCCAAAGATACGTTCGATAGCTTCATGTTCGATAGCCACAGTTGAATGTTTATCTGGCCAAGTTTCATTATTAATAAAAACGATATTGAATTTAGTGCTAACACCAGCACCACTTCTATTTAACATAGAGTATACTTCTTCCCACAGTTCTGTCTCTTCTGGGTGATGTTTCTTAAACTCAGCTTCTATATAAGGAATATTACCTACTAAAGCCTCATCTTTTAATCTTTGAGCCCACTCCAGATCTACACTTGATTCTGACAAAAGAGCATTTAGATCAATAATGTTCTCTTTTTCTATCTCCCCCCCCCAATTTAACAACCACCTCAGCCTAATCAAGTTTTCTCTCCACAAGATTCTGAGTCTATGGATAGGTGTTAGTAAGGAAGAGTTATCTGAGGCTGCTAACCAACCTAATAAGCTCCCACCTTTAGTTTTATTCCGATCTAACTCTCCAACATCATTTCTCTCAAAAACGACTAGGTCTCTAAGACCAACTTGCCCGTATTTGCCATTTAGCATGTCTTCAATGTCTTGTCTATCAATTCTAGTTAATCTCTTCATCTCCGTTTCATTTTGACCAAATTTTCTCTTGACCACTACTTCCATTTCACCAGCTGCTAAGAGCTCTTCCGCAATAACTGTGCCCCGATAGACATCATCTATGGCTGCTAAAATATCAGCCCGAGTTTCTCTAATTTCAGCTTCCTTTGCATTAAGTACGGCATTCAAATAAGCCTGTACGCAGCGATGTTGCATCCCATGATCATTGACAATTCTCTTACGTGTTTCAGCTAACTTTTTCAGGGCTGCACGCTTGTCTCCTCGTTCTAGTAACGCATCTGCTTCAGCTTCACCCGCTAGAGTCTTACGCTTAACTTCAGCACAGTCGGAGCAGAGGTCGTTGAGATTAGATGAAGAGTCATTAGCCAAACTGTCTCTTATCGCTGCGAAGCTGAGATCTAAATCATCTATCCCTTGGGGAATAATTTCATCATGACCAACACTCTCTTCTGCTTGTCTTATAAATTCACTGAATTCAGGTAGTTCTGCTTCTCGCAACATACCCTGAATCGAACTGATATTCTTGAACATCACTCTCATTCTCAAAGGTACTTTCACGTCTAAGTCATCCAATTTTTGTAGAATCTTAGTTAATGAGCCAAAATCATCTTCATCGACTTTTATCCCAATTCTTTTAGCAATCTCTCCACCTACAAACTGACGTTCTACTTGAGAAACTACCTGCTCCAAATCAAATCTCCCCTGATTTTCTGGTAGATTTACAAAATAACTCACTGCAGTTCTTAATCTTTGCCGATTGTCTGTCTCTTGCATGAATCCTCTTACAAAATTCGCGTCCTGAACAAATAATCTCAAATAGAAATTTCTATCAATCACATACACTCCGTCCTTATTCACAATCACATTACCTGGATGCAAGTCTGAATGAAGCAAATATTTATCCCTACCATGAACATCAACATAAGCTGGATCAACTAAATGCCTAGTAAAGTCTTCAACGGCAGCCCTAGTGAATTCCTGCATAGACTTTTTAGCCATTTCTCTAGATTGTTGGTCGAGTCTTTCATTACCAGCTAAAGACATGATCCTGCTTAAAGTCAGCCCCTCGACAAAAGGTTCTCTCTTAATAAGAGGTGTGTTGGGAGACAAAGCCTGAGCTACCTTAACTGGGATCCCATTTGATGCCTGGTAAGATTCATGTTGTTGAGCATAGAGTGGGTCAAGAAGTTCAAATGTTAAGTCATTTATATCTTCTAATACCCAAGCTTCAATGGTATCTACCATTGTTTCAGCTTTTTGATATTCGATTAGTCTGCCTTTATCAGTCTTTTTCAAGTCAGCAATTATTTTTCTCACCTCAGCAACAGTATCTCTCACAAAAAACTCAGCATTAGGATTCAATATCTTGAGTACTTCAGTTTGAGTACCAATAATTTCGTTTGTAACTGGATCTCTTTGATTGGTCGTGATTTTGTAAACCGTCACAATAGCCCCAGCTCCAATTTTTTCATCAATTGATACTAAATCCTCTTCCACAAATTTTCTTACAGTCTCGTTTGTCCTAGACTCTCTTTCCAAAGTAGTCATGGCCGTGTATTTCCATTGACCTGGATTAGAATCATTTAATTCTCGAAGATCTTTCATGTACTCTTCAGGAACATCAATAACTTGCTGAATAACTTGACCAAATCTAACACCCACTGGCCCCATGGTGCGAGCCACATTAAGAAGCAAATCTAATGAGGTGAATGATTCCTCTTCAGCTTCCGATGAAGACTGCTTTAAAAGAGTTACTTCTTCAGGGACTGCTGACTCTTCAACTTCATTAGCAAGTAAGCTCTGGCTAACTTGACTTAAAGCTAAGGTGTCATTTATTAAAGCTAACTCTTGTTTTTGCAAACCATCTTCTTCTTGTTTGAAGCTTTGATTAACATGCCCTATGCTCTCAACATAAAGCGTATATAAAGCCCGTACCTGAGGATCATTATTAATTGCCTCACTTAGGTATTCATCTGGCTCTGAACCCATGAACGCTCTTATCCTAGCTGAGGTGAAATCTTTTCTTCTAGAAATCTCACCAAAAAATAGACTGTCTTCATGATCTTTCATAAACTCAGCTATCTTCTTTGAACCTGGAGCATCTGAACCAGACCTTTCAGGAGCAATGAACATCTCATCTTTTAGACTTGAGGAAATGGGTAAGAAAACTCTAATCTCATCTCCAGCTCTCAAGGTAGATTTGAGTAACGCCCCAACCAATGAGGTAATTCCTCCATCATCGTCCAGCTGACTCATTACTAAATTGGCTAATTGCTCCTTATTTCCAGCTGAAATTAATGCTGCCTGAGGTGACGACAAAAGTAACTTTCTTAAAACTGCTATTTTGAGACCATCGCCAGCCGTATATATTTTCGCCATCAGTTCTCTAAAAGTCACTGCATTCATGGCCAATGGCCCTAAAATTTTTACTTCACCATCAATTACTTCTGGCCAAAAGCCCCTTGCTCCAGCTTCTGACTTATAGGATTGAATGCTAGATGCCCACCATTTACCAGCTACATTTGTCCTCAGGTCGGTATCATCTACACCGCTGACTAAAACTGTTTTGAGCAAACTAATGCTATCCATTTCATAATCTATTGAGGATGTTAGATAATCAGCCATGGCTATTGCCCCAACCTTCGTGTTCTGAGTTGATAACCAACGATCTAAAACATCAGCTACATGACCCCTAGATATATCAAATTGGTTAAGATCGTTCATCCTCGTTTCAACAAAATCAACAACTACCTCTAAATCAAGACTTTCATCGACTGCTTCCTGTTTAAGAAATAGTAAAGCTTCTTCAAAAGGAAGTACTGCTGTAATTTCTTTCCTCAAAGCATTTATAGCATTATTATTTTCAATTGTTCTTCTGATGTGCCGTTTGTAAGTTCGGTAAATTTGCACAGAATCTTCTGGATTCTCCCGAACATATTCAGGACTCAACTTATTAAAATAGATAATTAAATCATGACTTAGTGGATCAAGCAAAATGGCTGAATAACCATCTTCACCAAAAAGATGCTTGCTGCTTATTCCTCCAAACATGCTAGCAAAAGAATCAATTTTTCTAATTAAACCAACCTGATAATCAAATAACAGAGAAGATGTCTTAGCGCTCTTGTTAGTTGATAAAACTCTCACCATAGAATCTCTATGAATCTTCATAATTTCAAGCTGTAGAACTGTATCTCTAGTTTTTTTTCTAGCCTCTCTAACTCCATCTTCCAGAGAGTTTTCAACAATTTGATAATAGATTGGAACCCCAAACTCTCTTTCAATTGTCATGGGTCCTGGAGTCCGATAATCGTATGAACTAGCAGTTTTAATTTGACTCTCTTCACCAACTAAATCAATTAGATTTCGTTGCAGAGCAAGAGGTAAATCAATAAACTCATCCCTAAAAGTAGAAAATATTGACTCAATCAATGGATTTCTATTTTCAAGTGGCTCTAAACCAGAAGTCAGAATAACCACATTACTTAATAGATATCTAATTTTATAATAAACTTGTTTTTGCTCTTCAGAGATACTATTTTCATTCCAATGCTCTGACGGTAAGTAATCTTCGAGCTCAGCCAAACTCTTGTTTAGAGCTTGTTGGTCTTTACTAATTCTTTTTGATTTCTTTTCATTAGTTGGAGTGGTAGCAACATCACTTTCATTCAAACCATTAAATAAGACATGATTTTTGCTTACCAAATTATTAACCCAAGCGATATCTTCTGTTGAAAAACCGTCTGGCAAATGGGTTCTTAGATTAGCTAAATCTTCTAAAAATTTTCTTGGGTCCTGTCTTAAATAAGACGAGATTGTATTTTGATCTCTAGTCGAGATTGCATTTTTTAATTCCCGCTGATCAGAAATTATTAAATCTATTAAAACTCTTTCTGCTTTTTTCACAGCTTTTCTTTGTAATGAAGTTATATTGAAAGTTATTCCGTATAACCCACCGACATTATTTGCCGCCCAAGCAGCATCACTATAGGTAAGTGTCTTTGCTAAGTCAGAGCTATTAGAATAAGACTGCAAAGCACTTGCTGCCAATCGAGCTAACTTTTCAGAAGAAGTAAACAACTTTTTATTCTCTTGAATTGCACGACTAATTAAGCTAAAGCTGTAAGCTCTGTATCTAACATTGGAAATTACTCTGGGCAGGACTTCTGCTTCGCTTCTAGATAGTGCATCTAAATAATGGAACATAGAATCGATACCAACATTCCCTCGTTTTCCTAAGAGAGAATCTGGACTGAGATGCTTCATCAGCTCAACTCTCCAATACCTATCATTAATTGAGCGACGGTGAAGCTGGCTGATAGTACGAAGAGAGGCTTCTTCTCGTCCAGCAGGTAACCCCATGACTCGACTGATTTCATCATCTTGAGAAAACTGCCAAAGTCGCTCAGTATAATCTGGCAAAAGCAAGTTGATATTTTCTTTATTTGCTAGCCTTTTAAGGGTCTTTTTATTATTAATTCCTGGCAAAACTGTTTTATATTCCATCTCAAGCCATTCGTCCCAGCTAATCCCTGTAGAGGAAGAGAAGGCCATAATAAAAGCACTATCTTGATCTTCAACAGGAATGTCGCTTTGAGCAATTCTTTGTTCAAAAGTAGCTATGTAGTAATCGAATTTGTTTCTTAACCCTCTCCTTCCAAAAACTTTAAACGAGAACCAATCTTTAATACTATGATAATTACTCCCAGATCTTCGCAACTCATGAGCCAAATAATATCCATATTCTCTTAGGAGTTCTGGTCCAGACTCATCAATGATAGTCTTCCATTCTTGGCTATAACTGTTTTCGAGAAGTTTAATAACATTATTTGTTTCGTCATAATCTCTTTTCCAACTTAACTCTATTTTAGAATATTCGCTATTGTTCCTAGAAGAAACAAAATCTCGCAGTCTACCAATTAAGAAAGTATTAAGCCTCCTATCTAATGTGGTTCCGTGTACATGACTTCCTTGGGACTGAGAAGTTAAATTTCCGCCAATCTTTTTCATTGTTTGCTCATAAACAAAGGGGTTGATGTCCAATCTATCTAGTTTTGCTAAAGCCATGGTGTCTGCCTCATATTCCATTAATCTTTTCAGGCCAATATCACCAAATACGTTTCCTGACCTACTCACAGAAGTATTCTTCTTGCTATTCGCATCAAGTTGCTTATCATCAAACCAAGCATCAAAGGTTTTCTCAGAATGTGATCTATCAAAATGAACAGCTTCATGAGCTAAAACTGCCAAAATTTCTTCTTTATAAACCAACCTATTGATCATTGTCTGAGTCATGATGACGGTTCCATCTGGCATCACTCCTGTTCCGTCATAACTACCATTCACTGATACTAAAACCCTCATTTGAGGAGTTTCTGGTTCTTTGAGTTGATTAATCATCTGATTGAGCCAAACTACAATTTCTTCTTCATCCGGCAAGAGCCCAGACTCTTGCTCAACTAGATTTAATCCTTCCAATGAGGCTTTATATAGTTCTGGATATTTATCTTGGTCAATATTAGATAGAGGTTCAATTCTTCCTTGTCTATATTCACTAACTGACTGATTTGATGATTTTTTAGCAAAAAGATCTTTAAAAGATGAAGTAGAAGTGGTCTGGGTAAATCTACTCTGTGAAAGATTAGATTGAGATGATCGTCCGTCCACAAGCTGCAAAGTTGCTCTATCATCAGCTGATCCACTTCCACCTCTCAACCCACCAAAGTAATTCTTCCCCAACTCCCAAAAGAATGGCAGTGGCCTCAAGCCAGCATAAGGCACTAATTTGTCATGACTGTCTTTTTTCCAAAACTGAGGATACTCTTGAGGTGGAAGATATTTGGCATAAGCCCTAATAAAAGGCTGAACTGCGAATGAGCCAACGTAGTCTGGGGAGGCTGGATTACTTTCATCTCCAACAAAACTTATAACTCCACCACTCACTTCTAATTTATAGTTTTCTCCACCAATAATAACTTGATCTCTACTAATCTCTGCTTTCCCCAAAACATGTGGCTTATCAAGCTTACCTTTACCAATTGATCTAAACACAGCATCTTCATAAGAAGAAAGTCTTTCAAAAAACTCTCCTTTTCCAGCTAAATTAGCTGAATAATACTCATGAACTCGCTCTAGAGGATAAGAGCTGATGCCAGAATTGTAATCCACCACACCTTGCAACAATAACCTTAAAGAAAAATTATCTTGGTCAGCGTGAGAATCAATTTCTCGCAAAATATCTACTAACTCCTCAACTCCATCTTGATAGAGTGTGCTTTTATACTCCTTGGGTGGATAACCAATGCTTTCTAGCCCCATCATTTGAGCAAATAACTCAACTACTACTTCAGTGTGTTTCTGAGCTGACCTTATGGGCTCAGATTCTTTATACAACACTCTATTGGCGTCGCTCTTGGGATTTCTTGGAGAATCAGTTTGAACAACTACGGGGTGCATAGCTTCATGATCTAGTAAGTGCACAAAAAGCTCATCGGTTAAACTACCACCAATAAAATAAGCTCCGCCGGCATTTGCCATGATTGTTTCTGCATGAGCCTCAGCCTGAGCATGGAAACTAATTTCATTACCCCGATATGCAAAACTCCTAAACCAACTTGGTCGTTCTACGCCTAGCTCATCAAAAATTTTACCCCAATAATTATTCACGTGTTCTCCGTGAATCACCAAGCCATTCTCAGGAGCATACTCTCTTACTATGGCTTCACTAGCAAATGTTGCTAAGGTTAATAACCTTGCATATTGATTTGTTCCGGGGATGCTCTCCCAAGAAGTTTGATCATCATTGTCTGCCACATATGATCTAGTCAGAGGATCAGTGGTATTAAAGGTTTTTAAATCAGCTATTACTTTTAATAATTCTGGATATAAAGCTAAGTCAATATTATCTAATTCTTGTTTGATGTATTCTTCTGTCTGTGGTGAAAACTCAGCTAATAATTTACTCAGTTTGGACAATTTTGTAATCATTTCTAGATACTCTTGCTCTGCCCTAGTTAAATCTTCCTCTTTTTGCTCAAGTTTCTTAAATGCAAAATCATATCTATCTATAATTGAAAAAATTAAATCTCTTTCTAATAATCCCTTTTTATAAATTTGAGTGATTCTTTCATCTCTACTCATTAGGTATTCAAGCACTGCTCTCCTAGCCAAAACATCTTCCCGATAAGCATCGCTATATGTCTCGTATTCATAGCTAATGAGGTTTCTAAATCTCGAGCTATTAAGCTGACTACCACCCTTATTCAGCTGATAAATCGACAATCTATCTATGCCACCTTCAAGCAGTCTATCAGCCACATAATCTACTAGCTCTTGATCATTGTGTTGGTCAAATACTTCTCCAAAGTAATCTTTCTCTTCTTGAGTAACTTCAAAACTTTTATGGCCATCCCTTAGTCTATAGCCAAGCTCATCTTCATCTAAAATAAATACATTTCCATCAGGCCAGGTAATTTTATCTCCTACTTCTATCTCAACTTCTCCCACCGTCTGGATTTCACCATTTTTCATCCAATCTACGCGCTCGTCAGTTTTTTGAAGGTTAATATAAAACTTACCATTTTTATGAATAAGTGATATTACTCCACGGTACTCTTTGAGAGTATTTGTGTGCTTAATAGTTGACCAACCCCCACCATTGAGATTGGGTTTAACTAACATTCCATTTGACATTAAAACGCCTTCTTCAGGGACTAAAGTTTCTTCTCCATCTTTAGTTTTTATGAAATGATCTCCCGACTCCTCATCTACAAACAAACTAAAACCGGCTACATTATTTAAAGGGTGTTCTCTACTACCGTTATGAGTAATCTCCGAAGGCATTGCCACCACTTCTTCAAGACTTGTTTTTCCTTCATTATCAATCACTTTATATAAAGTACCGTTGTACTCAATTACCTGGCCTAAAGATAAAACTCCTACTTCACCCAACAGCTCTTCATATAAAAGAGTTCCTGCCATCTGCTTAAGTCCCCATTCTGGAGTTTCTAAAACATCTGCTATTAATGAAGATGGATTGTCTAACATCAGCTGGATATTGTTGATATCTTGATCCTTTAAAGGAATATCATGTGTTTGCTTGCCAATTGTTAAGAAACCACGCTTGTCCACGACAGTCATGAATCCATTTGCTAATAATTTCTGGGCAATGAGTGTGGCTTGATATGTAGAATTAATGGCTTTATTATTGTAGGCGTTATTCTCTCTGATAAGCGCCTCGCGGGTGTCTACCCAAGCATTAAGGTAAAGCTGTACACATTGGTTCTGCATACCATGCTCATTGACGACTTCATTTCTAGTTTCATCAATCCGATCTAAGGCTTGTTGCTGTAGTTTTTCTGCATCCTGCTCTAATTTCTCAGCTTCAGCTTGGAGCTGTGTAGCCTCAGTTGGAGATGATTCTAGCTGAGCTCGTATAGCTGCTGCTTTTTCTAAAGCGATCTTCACTTGGACCATCATGGCATCAGCGGCCTGGATACCAGTTTTTGTTTGGGCACGAACATCAGCGCAAGAAGAACAAGTTTCATCAAAGCTTTCTTCTGTCTCCTTGCCTATAATTTGAATCGCTTTTCTAGCATCTCTTTCAACAAACTTCTTAAATTCAGCCTCACCTTGATTATATGCATTCATATAATCCCCAAAACTGCTCAAGCCAGAATCATCCAGAATCTTCTCAGTAGCATAGATATTCTTAATACCAATCTCCAATACTAACGGGATGGTGACATTCTCTTGCTTAAATTGCTTTAAAACTTCATTTACAATAACTTCTTCTGCATTCTTTGATGCCAAAATCCTCATAAAATTCCAAAACCCATTCTTTTTAACTTGTGACCTAAAGAAATTAGCATGAAAACCTGCGGCTGATATTTCATCATTCTCTGGTAAACTGACAATTCCTCCTACTACATTTAGATATTTTCTCAGCCTTCCGGGAGAAGACATATTGTTTAGTATTGAAGCCTGTTGAGGAGTAAGAATACTTAAAACTTTTGTTAAAGCTCGATCAATCCAATGAGCTGCAATCTCACCCTTATTTTCAGAAGCCATGAAGTTTCCTGCATGAATATCTGAGTGCATGATTCTTACTTTTTGACCATCAACTTCAACCTCTGCATTCAACATGTTGATAAATGACTCAGCCAATGCCTGAGATCCAAGGACCTGCTGCTTAACTTCTGCCTCTGTTTTACCTTTTTGTGAAAGAAGTTTATTCAAAGTCACTCCCTCAACTTCTGCCTCTAGCTTCATTTCCTTACCACTTGGTTTGTAGAGATCAGGAATATCCATCTGCACTCCATTAGATAACACTTTTCCATGATGAACTTTTCTAAAAATATCATCTAATAATAGGAACTCTTGATCGTTAAGATCAGAGACCACCCACTTTTCTAAGATTAAAAGAAGTTTTTCCATGAGAGCTAATTCTTTATGATGATTGGTTGTAGTTTTTAAATGGGTAATTACATCTTCAATTAAAACGATTGTATCCTGAATAAAACTTTCAGCATTAGGATTTCTTAATTTTAAAACAGCGGGAATAATCTCACCTTTTTCATTTTTAATATAAACTCTATACACAGTTTGAATTGAGCCACCTCCCAACCTATTCCCAATTCTTACTAGCTTATTATCCATAAAATCTTTAATTTCTGGATTAACTTCAGCTAGGTTTACTAAGTTATTATAAAAATCAACCTTTCCGAGAGCCGGAGATTGATCATATAAGCTTCTAAATCTATCGTTAAGGTGATCTGGAATATCAATGTATTGACCCATGACTTGACCACCACGAACACCTATCCCAGATAGAGACTGCAGCACCGTCACAATTGCATCGACTGGATCAATACTCTCTGAGTTAGCATTAGTAGAAGTAGTAATATTTTGATCCTGAACAGCTAACCCTAAACGGTTGATTTCTCTAATATAGTTATTAAATTCTTCAATATCTTCAGAATGACCTAAGGATAAAAGTTTTTTAGGGTCTTTATTAAAAATGTCTATAAATGAGTCGGTCTCTTCAGTAGCATCTCTTTTATAAACTGAAACTCTATGACGATCATCCCAATCACTGTACCTTAATTCTGGATTAGTTATTTTACCTGGCTTTACTAAAGTTGAATCTACTAGAAGATTGACAATTGGGAGAGTAACATTAATCTTATCTCCTACCAAAATTGTTGCTTCTATTATCTTGTTCAATAAATTTCCAATATCTCGGTTGTCACCAGCTGTGTCAATTCTGGATGATAATTCTTTAATCAATTTTTCTTTAGATTCAGCATCTGAGAGTAAACCTTTTTCCAAAAACAACTTAGCCAGCAATAATGATTTTTCAAACTTAGATAGACTGTAAAGTCTATCCATAAATCTATCGAATGATTCAAACTGACCAGCCCCAGGACCAGTCACGCTTAAATTACCATCAGCATCTTCAATTACCTTAAACCCATAGACAGTAGACTTCCTAACCATATCTGCCAGCCATAAGTAATAAAGGTCTTCTCTCAAGTTTTGATCTTGCTCTCCCGCAGAGGTTAAGTATGATAGGAGTCTTATAGCTACACTTGGGTCCTTTAAATTTGATAAGACAGTATCAATTAGGACAGCATTTGAAACTCTAGTGCTACCTGCTTTTCTAAAATCACTATATTCTTGATCAACTTTACCTCTAATTTTTGCCAATATATCTTTATCACTAATTTCTTGTTCAATAAATTGTTCAATAGTTGAAACATCACTGTAGCTAGTTTTACTAAATGCATGAGAAATTACTTCTAAAACTTGTTCCTGGCTTAATGACTTCAAAGAAAGCTGAATAATCTTTTTTTGGATATTCTTTTTAATCGTTTCGTCATAGATATGTTCCGATAAATCGAGTGTTTCTCTAGCTTGCCCATCAGTAATCTGGTCTTGACTAATAACAGTAGATAAATATCGGGTGATGTTATCACTGAAAATAGAGATATATTCTCCAGAGGTATCTGAGTATCCAGTTAGGGCTACTGAAGGATGTCTATTGGGTAAAGAATAGGCCCTATTCACCATGTCACCCATCACATAAGACACAGAATGCTGATGACTTTCTATTTTTAAAAGCTGCTCCTTTAATCTAGTAAATAGGTATGAGTTAAGCGCTATGTCTCCAGCTTCTAAAAGATCTTCATTGCTAAAATCTTTAGATAAGGATTCTTGTACGGACCTACCCTCTATCCCCATATTTCCCATTGCCACAGAACGATTACTAGTGGCATACAAATAGTAATCAATAAGATCATAAATCCTACCTGGTGAATTAGTAGCTTCCAAGGCGGGTAAGTGCTTATAAACGAATCTATTCAATATAGAATTTCTATCTTTAGGATTAAGAGTTGCAGTAACAACACTTAGCAGCTCAAGACCATGGGCTAATGGATAATATCCTTCTGGGACTGACTCATAATAATCAAACTCTCCGAGATATTTTTTAGAATTTTGCTTACCACCAAAAGATTGCTCATACAACCTCACATGAAGATAATCTAATTTCAAATCTACCATAATATTTGCTAACCAAATAATGTCGTTATCATCTATCTCTTCGGAGATGATTGCTTCAGCCAGTTGTGGGAAAAATGTCTTTTGAGCATATTCTTTATCAACAGATAGTTGATATGTATACTCAACAACTTTCAACCTATCTCTGCTCTTAATATTTTTAGCCATCTCACTACTTGCTGAAACCAAAGGCAATAGATTTGAATTTATTAATTGAGTTAGATGAGAATTGATATCAGCAATCTCTTCACCACTCATCTTCAAATTGTATTTGAAATGCTTAGTAATATGTTCAAAATTTATGTAATTATTTATTAGGTTTGCTTTTTTAAACTCTAATCCAAACCCTTCAAACTTACTGATTGCTAGAGCAAGATTCTCAATTAACTGTTGGTGATATTCATAATTCTGTGGGTCATTCTTAATCTCTCTTTTTATGAAGCTATTTGAAATGGTTAGAAATGAATTTAATGTCCCTCTTATTCCTTTATTACTAACGTCTTTATTTACTCCACCTATCCTACTTAGGGTCTCTAATATTTTGACAAAAAAATCATGATCCTCGATGTCAGCCCCATATATAATCTTAGTTGAAATGCCTGATTTTAAGAACATCATCAAATTATCATTGAAATAAAAGCCTGAGGTGAGATCATGAAAATCAAAACTCAACTGAGAAAGCAATTCATCATAATCTCCTTTTCTAATTTTAGTATAGACACTTTGAATAGATTCATTTCTTGTTGCACCTAGCATGAGATTAATTATTTTGTAGATATGAGGATATTCTTCCTCAATAAAAACATTATCATCTTTTTCTAAACTATATAGTTGCCCTAGAAGTGAGTAGAAATCAGTCTCCATAGAAAATTCATCTACATCATAGGAGCTAATCCTAAATTGCTGTGCTGTGATAATAGCTAATAAAGCTTGTGCTTCATCATCATCAGATATGTTTTCAGATATTGCTTGCTGGTAACTACTAATAAGTTGCTTGAAAATATAATCAAGTTTCCGAATCTGGTGTTTTCGTTTTTGATATGATTCTTCTAAAGACCCATCATTCCATTGAACATAATTTGAGGCTCTGTTTAACATAATCTCAATAGCTTTGTATTTAAGATTAGAACTAAATATTTCATCAAACATTTTCTCCCAATCTTGGCTATACTCACTCATGTCAAGTCTAGATAACTTGTCTGAATAGATTGCTTGTGGTAGCCAACTTTGAGGAACTGGTCTAGGTCCATAAAACACATCTTCTAACCGGTAAATTTCATAATCAACTTTCTTCAGATGAGCTTTAATGGCTGCCCTTCTCATATCATTAGATCCATGAGTGACTCCATAGGAATTATTGTCAAAAAATTCATCCATTTTTTGGAACATTTGTTGAGGGTGAATATTAGGATCAAAACCTAACTCAACAAAAAGTCTTAGATCTGCTTGATCTGCTTCATACTCAAAAAGCCTATCTAAACCAAATTTTTCATGATATTTTTCACCATAAAGAATGTTTTGCTTCATTTCTGAATGGTTCAAAGTAGCGTGATTTCTTTCATGTAAAAGAATGTAGGCCAATTCACCAATGTCACCGGGAGATTCTTCTGTCCCACCAGCAAGTGCAACTAAACCCCAAGAGACTACTATTGTTCCATCGGGAAGAGCATAAGCATTTATGCTAGTATCATTGGCAGTAACTAATACTTTTGTTCTTAACTTCTTAGGTTGCCGAGCAGACATCTTATCCAAAATATCTTGCAACCCTCTCACGACTGGAGTATCAGTATCAAGAAAGCCTTTATTCTCATGCTCTAATAAGAGCGTACTATTAATTGCCTTCTCTAAATCTCCTCGCTCATCATTCACAATGTTTTCCTTAATAGCAGTTGGTGGGGAAGATAGATATGCATACCCTGTTTGTAATTCAGGATCTATGTATGGATTAGTCTCTTCTAAGTTAACAAATGGAACCTCTCCTGGAACAGGAGCAAGCCTTAAGATACGTTTTGCTGAATCACTAATATCAGCTGCAAGAGTAGTTACCGCTTCAACTGCTTTTTCTAAAATATTATCTGTTTCTTCTAATAGGGAGTCATCTTCCAAGATAGGATCATGTGTGAACTGATACCTGTTTATTTCTTCTTGTAGAGCTTGAGTCACAACTGTTCTTGATTCTGGCAAGAGATTGTTAAAACTCTGCGAAAATTTTTCATCTGCACTACTTAGGAGAATAAACTCTTCTGCGGTAATTCCTTGATTGATTGGTTCTTCAAAAATTGATGGAATTAAATTTACTAGTTGATCGAAGATTAGTTTGGCAACACTAACTTCTTCCTCTGCTACTAAGGTGGTTAAAAGATAGTCACTTGTTTCTGTATCTAAACCTCTTGTGTCAGTTGATGATAATAACACTTCGTCTGATTGAGAAGTCGAGCTAAATAAGAATTGCATTTCTGGAGGGATGAAACCCAATCTTTGATCACTATTTCTCCACCACGTGGTTAGCGCATTCTTCCCCAACTCCCAGAAGAATGGCAGTGGCTTGAAGCCTACAGATGGGATTAATGCTCCATGACGATCTTCTTCCCAAAAACGTCTTCGATATTCTTCATTATCTGGTGGTAAATACTTAGCTATAAACTCCATCCATCTTCCCACTGGTCCAAAGCCGACGTAGTCTGAGGAAGCCTCTTCTCTTATGGAAGAGTTTGGAAATACTAAATCCCGCAAGAATGGAAGAGGGTTCAATCCTGCATATAAGACCCCACCTTGATAATGCTGTGGAAACGTATCTATGGGGAGCCTATTCCTCATCCATCTATCAATTGCACCTACCGGTCCAAAACCAACATAGTCTGGGGATGAACTATCTCTATCCAGTTTTCTAATGATCTTCAGCTGATGTTCAGTTAGTTGTATTTTTCCATCAGTAGCAAAATTTAATTCTTTCAAGAAAGAGAGAATCTCCTCTTCAAACGTTAAAGCTTTCTGCTCAGGAATTCTTGCTTGTGGGTCACCCACATGATCTATAAACTTCACTACCCCTTCCAAATCCAATATGGTGTTAATGATTCTTAGATCACCATGTACTAGCTTTGTTTCCTGATAAAGATGAACTAAATCCTTAATAGCTTGTTTAGCCTGGGCCTCAGATATTTTTGTGTCTTCAAAATGATATAGATCAAACAAGCTAGTTCCCTCTACAAAATCAGTTGCTATTATCAAATGGTCTTTGTGTTCAACCTTACCCCAATATTTTGTAATATTAAGATTCTTATCTTTAACTACACTTGGTTTTCCCCATTTTTCATAAAAATAAAATTGAGCTTTATTAATTCTATCCACATCTTTTCTATTGCTAAATAACTTAACTAAATACTTCTTACCATCAGATGCACCAATCCCTTTTATTACAACTCCTTGTCCACCCTCATAGCTTAGGATGTTTGATGGGTCAATCTTAATTGCTATACCACTACTAGTAATAAACAGCTTGGGAATAAAGTATTCTTCTCCCTCAAATTCTAGAGAAAACTCTTCAGCCTTAATCCTCTTCAGCTCATCCTTTTGATCTTGGTAATCTTTTTCATTACTAATCCTAGGCTTGGATAATCCTAAGTCAGTGAACTGCTTCTGCAATTTTTGATAAACAATTGTCCTTAAAGATACAAAATCTTCTAGTCTTGCAATAGATTTTCTGCTTGCTAAATTATCAATTTGATCTGCATCAGCTACCACTAGCTCCTCAATTATTTGGGCTCTTCTAGCTATAGTTTCCGGAGTATCTATACCCACCAACCCAGCTGTCCAATACCAAGCTCCCGTTGCAAATCCACCTACCTTAGTCCCAAAAGTAACATCCTCTTTGAGAGATTTCTTCAAAGCTGTTCTCTCATCAAATAATCTCTTTATCTCTGGTTTATCTTCATCCTTATCAGAATCAAGTAAATCTCCGTGAAGAATCTCTTCAACTTCCGCCAATCTAGCTTTGATATTGCGATAATTTTTAATCTTTTCAGAAGTGGGAGAGTCTTTAGAAAGATTTTTTATTTCTTTAGTATCGCTAGCTGTTTCTTTATTTTCAACTTCTAATTCCTCCACTTCTAAATCAAATCTTGCGCTACTTACATCTCCGTTTTCTTGATCTAAATCTGAGATGCTAACCTGAAGTTTTAAACTATCAGTTTCTAATTCATATGAGCCATCTGGAGTTACCACTGCCAGTATATATTTACCCCCAGCATCTAACAATTTATTAATTTCTATTAATCGATCCTGATCGTCGACAACACTTTGGCTAATTAATAAAATGCTCTTTGTTTCTATGGATTTTTTATCAAACAACCAAACTTCAAAAACTCCTTCTCCAAGAGACTCTGACTCCATAACACCATAATCACCTTGATACTTATCATCTTCATCTTTTATCTCAAAACGTTCGTCAAAGGATTCTGCAGTAGAACTTTCATAAAGTATCTCATTTATTGTTATTCCAGCCTTGATCTTCTCCAACGCTTTCTTCTTGTTTCCATACTCTTCCTCATTTGTAATCTCAGGTTTTTCAAAGCCTTGATCAACAAATCTCTTCTGTAGGTTTCGATAAACACCTGTTCTAAAGATTACAAAATCTTCTAACCTTGCAATTGACTTTCTGCTGGCTAAATTATCAAGCTGATTTGCATCAGTCACCTTTAGCTCCTCAATTATTTGAGCTCTTCTGGCAATAACTCGCTGGGAATCAGCGCCAAATAAACTAAACAGCCAATCTCTGGTTAGACCCAATCCCGAAGCCATTTTTGCAGTCACAGCCACATCTTCTCTCAAGAATTCTTTGAGAGCTTTTCTTTCTGCATCCAATCTATCTACTTCCTTTCTATCCTCAGCTACATCAGGGTTCAAAAAATCTCCATACAGAATCTCTTCAACTTCCGCCAATCTGGTCCTGGTCTCACGATACTGATCAATTTCCTCTGCCAGGTTACTGACCTCAACTACACCTAGCTCAGCATCATCGGCTATCGTTCCATCCTCCCCAACTCGTCTCAAAATTAACTGCCCATCAACTTCAACTACCTTTAAGACCACATAGCTAGATTCATCTTTAATATTGCCCAGTTTAATAGTATCTCCCTCAGCTATAGGTACATCCTTGCTCGGATCAAGCTGCTGGTCATTGACGTAAGTTCCATTTTTACTACCCAGGTCTCTAATAAATAAACCTCCCTTACCATCTTTAAGAACTTTGGCGTGATTTCTGGAAATTGTCGATAGATCAATTGCCAAACTATTCCCATATTCTGGCTTGCCAATTGTCTGGACCTCTCTCTTAAGAACAATCTCTACACCACCAGCTTTTTCTAAATCATCCCCAAATAGATTAGCTATTCCAGCTCTAGCTGAAGAATTGGCATTTGAAATAAAACCACCCATTGCTGATAAAGCTTTAGTAGTAAGACTGACGTCATTTTTAATAGAGTCATCTAGACTTGTGGCTTCTGCAATGAGCCTATTTATCTCTTCTTTGTCTTTGGCAGGATCAAGATAGTCTCCATAAAGAATTTCTTCAACTTCTGCCAACCTAACTCGTTTATTTCGATAATCACTAATTCTCTCCGCAAGAGTACTGGTTTCAGACTCAGCAACTTTTGTTCCATCTGCATCTGCTTCATTACCTGCTGCCTTATCAATTACCCTCTCAGTAACACTATCTACTTGCTTTTCTATAACTTCAGCTGGAGAACGACGATCTAAGAAAGTGATATCGATTTCTTCTAAATGCTTAGAACTGTGATTAATCATTTCTACAATTTCTCTAAAAGAAGGATCTTCACCTAAAGGCTGATAATCATCACCATCAACAAAAGCAATTTTAACTCTCCCAGACTCTCTACCAATCGCCCCATCAGCTCTCTTCACTAATAACCTAGATGGAGCCCCTGTACCTTTTAATAAACGCTCCAAACCTCGATATGCAGCTGCTACTTGCTCAGCTGTTTTTGTAAATTTAGCCTCAGCCCTAATTTCATCAGCACTAGACAAATAGTTCATTCCTGAAGTTTGCTTCCACTGTTCTTCCGCTAATTTTAATTTTTCTAAAAGATCCGGATTGGATTTATAGTTACCAAAAATTCCTAAAAATCCTTTCTTACCATTACGTGCTAAATCTTTTAAATCTTCAAAGGTTTTTCCCACTGAATCTTTTAAGAGTGTTTCCTTAAATTCAACTTCAGCAATACCGTTAGTTATTGCTTGATTATCTTTAATATGGGCAGCAAAATCATCGATACCTAGACTGTTTTTACTAGGAGCGTCCAGCCATACTACATCAGCCGGTGCATGCTTAACGCTAGCTGTATTAGCGTCATAATCGACATCTACTTGCAATCTAACCCGGCCATTTGCCTGCCCAAACCTAGTTTCATCACAACCATTACAAATTACCACTGCCCGGCTAATATCAACGTTATTGGCTGTATCTACACCAACATGAGCCCCATATTCGTAAAATTTAATATATCTTTCAGACTTATCAAGATCTGCAGTTCTAGTATTCAAATCATCTGTGCTAGGGAATATATTAGTTTTTTCTAATTTAAACCCATTCCTTGACTTTGCATCGATAATAAAGTTGTATTCTGCTAACTCTCCATTAGCTTCAATCAAAAAAAGTTTTTTATAGGGATTATCAATTTTCGCAGCTTTAACTTGTCTAACTACTTCTGATAACAATTCGTTTCTAGTTATCTCATTATTCTTTATACCAGCTGCCACATTCACATAAACTTGGTTTTTATTTTCATGCAAACGAGCTGAGACTTGATCACCATAGCCAGTAAAAACCTCAGAAGTCGTTCCTGATGGGGAGTTCTTCATTCTAGCAATGGCCCCCTCAGCTGCTGAAGCAGAATAAGACTTGAGCTCAATATCAAATGCCATCTTAAATAATCTAGCGACAGTTTCTGGGGTTCCAGAATAGAGAGAATAGCCCTCTCCTTCCAACATCAATCTAGCAAAAGTGATGTCACTCCCACCTTCACCAACAGTCAACTGAGATATTTTGACATGATCATTAACACCCAATATTTTGGCACCCAGACTGTTATAAAGAAGTTGTTCTACTACTGCACCATAAGAGCGACCAGTTTTCTGACTTTCTGAAAACGGAGCAATACTAAAAACATCATCTTCGACATCATTGATTAGCTTTCTATTACTTACTAATCCATAATCCTCTCCCGGAATTCTAGATAAAAAAGTAACTGTTTCATTAATCAAACTTTTCTCAAACCTCAACTGATGAACTCCATCATCTTGGCTATTAGTTAAATAAATATCAAGCTCTTTTCTGATATTTTCGATACTATTCCTACCATCAATCTTTAGCTTATCCCGACCACCCCATGTATCAATCCACTCCAAAAGCATATTCTTCTCAACTTTTGTATCGGCAAATTTACCAGATTTACCGTCACTACTACGAGTGATTGCGTCTGGTATAGATTTATTATCTTCTAGCTGAACTAATAAGTTTCTGAGAATGCTATTACCACCATCAATATCTTCCCCTCTTTCATTTCTACCTAAAATTTTCTGTTGTGCTGTAAGATAGGGATCATATTCTGACTTTTCTGTTAATGCTACCTGCTCATCAGTATCTTTATAAACAGTATTGGGATCAAATGTTATATCTACTTCATCAGCATGAATAAAAGACTTACGCCATTTAATCCGCACTGCTAATCCAGATTCAGTGTCAGTTTTCTGTAGCTTAAACGCCACATCTCGAGGAGAAATTACAAATCTGGCTTTCTCTAAAGCAACTAAATCCAAATTATTGTCACTTGGCCTAATGAAGAAAACACTTTCTTTACCAAACTGTTTTTCCACAAATTTAATGAAATTCTTATTGGGGCTAAAATCATCATCCCCTTCAACCCAGGGTTTCATCAATTTAGCTTCAGAGAAAGCTAAAAATTGTGGTTTATTAGTTAAGCGCTGCTTCAGCATTGCATTTAGTGCAATGACAACGTCAGTTTTACCAATACCGGTTGTAGCCTGATGCAAAACGCCACGCTTTCTACTCCCAAGAGCAGCCATTTCTGTCAAGAAAATAATATCTTGATTTTTAGTTTCATCAACATTTGAATAAATTTTCCACTTATCATTTCCTGTTTCCTGACGTTTATGCTCTTCAAATGCAGCAATATCTTTGTTAACTAAACCTAGCTGTTCTTGTTTCAGTCCAGCATTCTCACCAGTTTCAGTCACCACAAATTCGGTATGTTTTTTTGTCCGGTCAACTTTAATGACTGAATCTTTACCTAACAAACTATTACGAAACTCTTGAGTCAACTGTTCTACTTCTATGGTCAATTTTTTTACATCTAAATCTTGATCTGGGTTGGTAGTTTTAGCAGTCAGCTCTGCTAACTGTTCCTGCTTGACGACTAAATCTGCCGCTACTTGCTTACTGCTTTTTTCAATTTCTACAGATAAAATTTCAGCAAATTTTTTAAAATCCTCAACCTTGACTTCTTCTGCGATTTTTTCTGCCTCTGTGATTCTCTCTGCTTCAGCTGCTATTTGGCGTTCTTTTCTACTAGCAAGAGCATCGCTAATTATAGTCAGGACATTTTTCTTCTCCTCGCCTGGAGGTGGGATATTTTCTTTTTCAGCCAGATCTGCAGCTTCTTTTGAAGCAATCTGCTCAGCATCATAAGTTTTTAGAGCCTTGTTTTCCTGAGCACTAACTAACAAACGCTGATTGTCCGCCCTTAGCGTTGATTCTGCTGATAGTGGATTAATAACTTTCTGGGCTAAATCTTCAACCAAGTCACCTCTTCCAGCTCTTAATTCCTCAACTTCCAGAGGAGACAAATCAGCTGATTTTTCTTGAAGCTGTCTATCAAGCTCAGCGATGTCAGAATGTGTTTTAATAATATCTAATTGATGATTTAAGGATTCATTGGCTGCTGTTTGAGCTTTCTCAGCTACTGCAAGTGCTGCTACATATTTCTTGGTTCTTAAGAAACCTGACTTACCAGCCTGATCAATCAACTTCTGAACTTCTACCTCAGCTGCTTCAATATTACTCCGCGCCACATCTAACATCTTTATCGGATCAGCACCTGCGATTAAAACTGGTCTTTTAGGTGATTCGGGAATAGTAAATCTAGGATCCGCAGCCGCCATTTTTTTAGCTAACTCAACTCGCCTAACTTCTAGCTCAGCCACATCTCCACCAGCTGCTATTTTTTCTCTAATAACCTTATCTGTCAGCCCTATGCTTTGAAGTGTATCTTCAGCCAATTTATTATTGTAATTAGAAAAGGCTTGATTACTATTTTGTATCTGTCCTATATCCTGAGCTAAACCTAGAGCTAAACCTACCCAAGCATCGGTACAAGCTTGCTCATTAGTAGCTGCATCTGGATTAAAACATGACTGAGATACGTTGTAACCATCAACACCCGACCCCCCAATAATACTGATTCTATCTGCCCACTGGTCAAACTGTAATAAGCCTCTCTCAACTGAGTTTTGCTGACTAATAATTTTGCTTGCATCACTTCCGATACTAGCAAGACCACTGATTGTCCCAAGACCAGAAACCCCAGCTGTTATTCCACTAGACCATCCACTTTTAACCCAGCCTTGCCTCTCTTCTTGCTTAGCTTGTTTCTCCGCAGCAGATAAGCTTCCGCTTGCTACCTGAGCATCTATCATCTCAATTTCAGCTCTCGCTATTTGAGTCTGTCTACTAGCGTCAACTGTAGTAATTGCTCCCAACCCTGTCCCAGATGCTCTTCCCACTAAAGACACACCTAGGCCAATTTTTTGGGTTCTACCTAAGATATTGCCCGTTCTTGAAAATAAGTTGAAAGTCTTAGCACCTTTGCTCAAAAAGCTACCCGCCTGAGACACAGCGGTAGTTGCAGACAAAGCCAGCATTTTATTACTTTGGTACTTCAAATCATGAGCTTGAGTTTCTATGTTTTTTTCTGCATCATCATAACTAAGAGCTTGCCCAGAAAGCTGGGCATATTTCATCAACTCAATTGCAGCTACATTTTTCCCATCATCACCTTCCCCAGCTATATCCGCAATGATTGTTTTTTCTAACTCAAAAGCTCTGGCTCTTTGACTTGCACCTTGATAAATATTCCATGTTCCCATGCCAAGAGATCCCGCTGCTGCTAACCCTAACCCACCGGTAGCAACCGCTGGCATCAGAGCTAAAACTGTCCCTACTGCTATTGGCTTAGCCACCACTTTTTCAGCTACTTCCCAATTCAACTCAGTCCTAGAGCGGGTAATCTCATCATCGGTGTGGAAAGCAATAAAAGCTTCTTCTTCTAAACCATATTCTTTAGCTACTCTCTCAGCTCTGTTGGTAATTAGCTCCTCCAATAATTCAGTCTGAGCTGCTTCTCCTAATTCTATATTCCATTTTGTAGTTGCTACCCATGCTCCCTCAGCAGCTGCTCTGGCATTATCCAAGCCAACACCAGCATAAAAACCATTTTCAGCAGCCTGATATTCATATCCAAATGCATTTTGAGAGTTTTCATCTAGGTTCTGAGCTGCCTGAAAAACTATGTCAGCTACATTAGTATTAGCAGGACCAGTGTATTTTTGTTGAAGAGCAGTAGCGTAGTTAGTAGAAATATTTTGAGTATTATCAACACCAAAAAGCTGTGTCCCGATCTGGTTCCAAACCATAGATTGAGCATCTTTTTTATCTAGCCCCAACTGATTATCACCAGACCAAAAGTTAATATCGTACTGACGGTCAGAAATACTGTCATACATGTAGTTATTTCCTAAGACCGTGCCATAAAGTTCATTGGAGATATTGCCACGCACATTAGAAAGAGAGGCGTAGTCATAAGTATCCTGGGCATTAAAAGTTTGAGCAGTTTGAATCGCTAGGCTGTAGTTTGCGCGAGCCTCATCCTGAGCTTGATTTGTTCTCTCCAATGACTCACGACCCACCTCAGAAGCCATTGCAGCTGCATACTGTGACTCACCTGCAAATCCAGCTCCAATATTGATTAGAGCTGCATCCCAAAAACTCTTTTTTTTCTCTTCTTCTGAATCACCAAATAACACAATCGCTGTCTTAACTACTTTTTCATCAATATTTATCCCTGAGTCTTCTCCATAAATAGCGGTAAACAATTGGTTTAGCTTAGCAACTTTATTAACTTTATTTAGCTCTCCTAAGAGAGTCTCTTTCTCACTCACTTCCCGGGTTTGACCATTTAGATAGCAAGTCGAACCTAAAGTTTTTTGACATAAATTATCCAACTCTACTGGATTATCTTCAAAATTAGCAATTGCATCATCAAGTAATTTAGGTAAAACATCTCCTCGGTAAATTTCCTCTCCCTTCTCACTTCCAAATATATTTTTCAATAAAGATTCTGGATCGGTGTACTCATTGCCAATAACATTAGCGCGTCTTTCTTTTTCAGACATTTCACCAAACGCACTCTCCTGCAAATGCTTAATATCATTGGTTTCCAGATAACTCTGCAAAGGAATAACTTTATCTATGTAGTACTGGTCTTCTTCGCTAATCCTGCCAGTTATTTCTGCTAAAGACCTAGATTGAGCTTCATCTCTTGCTACTTGTACTTTCACATCTATATCTTTTTGAGACAAACAATATGTTCCACCTGGACCACCACACTCTGTCCCACAAGCAGTAACACATTTCATGCTAGAACCATAGTTACTACTAGTTGGATAATCTTCTTTAAACTGCTCTAATACCATTGTATCTAAAAGAGCTGCCTGTTCATTTGTTAAGTCTCCTTCTGAATTTATAGCTGCTATTATCTCATTTTGTGTTTCTAGCGCTTCACTTTGTTCTTCTATCCACCCACTATATTCATCCAGTTGAGCCTGAGTTATTGCTTCACCCACCTCAATCCTTGATTTGCCACTCGCCTCTGCATACTCGTTGTATGCCTCCCGATTTTTTATGTAATTTTCACGTCTTTCTTCAATTTTATCTGGATCAATTTTTAGCGCATTTAAAATGCCATCATAATCGCTATACTTTTTAGCTGGATCATAGCCAAATATTTCTTGAAATTTGTCGTTCGCAATCTTCTCCAGATTTTTTTCATCAGCAGTTATTAATGCTTCTTGAATCTCTTGATAAGCTCTATCTAAAGTTGTTTGCTGGGCAGTGGATGCAGTTAACTGATCTAGGACTTGATATCTGGTGGCCAAGTTTTTGTCATCAATCAATCCTTGATTAAAATCAATTTGAGCTTGAAGATAATCTTTGTCCTCCACACTCAATCCACTCTCTTTCAACCTCTTGTTCAACTCTATATTTTCTTTTTCAGCCTCAGACTTCACCACTTCAGCATTAGTTAATGCTGATAACAAAGCCTCTGCTCGTAACACTTTAGCATTAACAGCATCTGAGTTATAAAGTCCTCCTACAGCAAAATCTATTCCATAAGTATCTTTGTATAGTTTTTCCAAACTACTGACATCTCCAGACTCTTCATAAGTAGCGACTGCTTTTTCCCAATCACTATAACTTGTATCAACCTTTTTCAAGTGAGCATAACAATAATCTTTGTCATCATTATCGCAGCTATCACCAGATCTTTCTGGCATCACTAAATAGCCATTTACATTTGAACCATAGGCGTAACAAATTTTATCTATAACCAGTCCTTCGCCACCACAACCCTCACCTAGACTAGCACTCGTCCCAATTTTCCCAGATGAAACTGTCTCCGCTCCAAAGTTGACGCTATCATGAACTGCCGTATCTTCAAAATAAGGATAATCATATCTCCCAGACTCGACCACCACCTTACCACCAGCTAACTCATCGCCTGGCATATAACAAAAACTACTTGCCCAAACTCCTCCACATTTACCTTCAGAAGTGGGGCGAGTACCAGAAAATGAGGTCGCAATGACGCCTTTGTGCTGCTCATCACTATCTTCTTCAACAACTTCACGACCTGTGTCTGGATCTACATCATTGCAGTTACCAAGAATGTCACACGCACAATATGGGTCACCTGCTTTACAACCACCACTGGCCTGCTGACGAATATCTTGACTGGATTTAGTTAGCCAAAAAGCTGCAACAGTACCCACACTCAATAATAAGAAAACTAATAGGGGCAAAAAGTATTTTTTCTTAAATTCTTGGTTCATCAATCTAATTCTTATTTATCAATAAAATACAAAAGGAGCAAGCTCCTCCATATACTCCAATATACTATATATAGCACCGCTAAAAAAAGAGCCAAACTAGAGGTAATTTCAACTATTTGAACAAAATTATTTAGCTTCCAAAAACCCATTCACAATCAATTTTTCAGCTTGTTTTTTGCTCAATCCGCGACTCATTAAATAAAACAAGTGTTCCTCATCAAGATTACTAATACTAGCTGCATGAGAACACTTCACATCATCCGTCAAGATCTCCAGATCTGGTATTGCCTCTGCGTGAGCTTGATCAGATAATAGTAAAATTCTCTCGGTTAAGAACGAACTACTCTGCCCACAATTGGGATCAATAGTAATCAGTCCCTTAAATTTGAGTTGGCTCTGATCTCGCACCACACCTTTCAGAGTAGTATTTGCCAAAGTACGAGGAGCTTGATGATGAATAATTACCTCTACGTCAATTTTTTCTTTGTTTTTTGCTTCAAAAACTCCCACTATCTCCACCTCTTCCCCTGGATTTTTAAGCTCAATCAGATGTCTACCAGATTTGTTTATTTCAATTTTTCTCATCCAATACTGCCCTCCATCTCATGATCAATTAAACGATTCATTTCAACTGCGTACTCAAGCGGCAATTTTTTAACCAGGTCTTCAATAAAGCCGTTCACAATCATCTTCCGAGCATCTTCTTCAGAGATGCCACGACTCATCAGATAGAACAGTTGATCATCGCCAATTTTAGAAACTGTCGCTTCATGCTGTACCTCTACTTGAGAATTAAAAACTTTATCAACTGGATAAGTATCTGAGCGTGACTCAGGATCTAGTAGTAATGCATCGCAAACAACTGTGTTTTTACTATGATGAGCTTTGGGACCGATTGAAACTAACCCTCGATAACTAGACCTACCACCACCTTTGCTAATCGATTTAGAAATAATAGTTGAGCTAGTGTAAGGAGCTAAATGAATCGCTTTGGCTCCAGTATCTTGATGTTGATCTGCTCCAGCTAAAGCCATTGATAAAACCTCACCCTTGGCTCCTTTGCCAGCTAAAACTACACTTGGATACTTCATAGTGGCTTTAGAACCCATGTTAAAATCGGTCCAAACCATCTTACCTGCTTCTTCCACATAAGCTCGCTGAGTGACTAAGTTATAAATATTTTTATACCAATTCTGGACGGTAGTGTACTGACACTGAGCGCCTTTTTTAACAAAAATTTCTATGACTCCACTGTGCAAAGAATTTGCAGAAAAGTTAGGAGCAGTACAACCTTCAATGTAGTGAACTTTTGCCCCTTCATCCACAATAATCATTGTACGCTCAAACTGGCCTGAGCTCTGAGCATTGATCCTAAAATATGCTTGAAGTGGCAATTTTACATCGACTCCAGGAGGCACATATACAAATGATCCGCCTGACCAAACGGCTGCATTTAAAGCTGCAAACTTATTGTCAGCAGCTGGAACAATTTTGTTAAAATATTCTTTGACTAATTCGGGGTGTTTTTTTAAGCCCTCATCCATTGACAAAAACTCAACTCCATACTTAGACCAAGCATTTTTAAGAGATCCATAGACGACTTCACTATCGAGCTGAGTTTTGACGCCAGCCAAAACTTTTTGTTCAGCTTCAAGAATACCTAGTTTATCAAAAGTTTCTTTGACTTCTGGAGGCACATCTTGCCAAGAAGAGAATTGGTCTTCAGTAGGTTTTAGATAATACCTAATCTTATTAAAATCTATTCCAGAGAGATCAACTCCCCACTTTGGCATCGGCTTGGATTTGAAGATTTCATAAGCTTTGAGACGTTGCTGCAGCATCCATTCAGGCTCATCCTTAAAAGCGGATATTTCTCTGATCACGCGCTCACTTAAGCCAGGTTTTGAAATGTGTTTATAATCAGCGGTTGAGAAGGAGTCACCGTGCTTATAGCCTGCCATACTAGCTCCATTTCTGATAGCCATCTGCCTCTAATTTTTTAACTAAAGTTTTATCACCACTCTCTACAATTTTTCCACTCACCATCACGTGGACAAAGTCTGGCTCAATGTAATCTAAGATGCGTTGATAATGGGTGATTAATAAAATGCCGGTTTTGTAGTTTTCAACATTTTGCTTAATCCCAGTCGCCACTGCTTTGATAGCATCGATATCTAAACCAGAATCGACTTCATCTAAAATTGCAAATTTGGGTTCTAAAACTGCCATCTGTAAGATTTCTAAACGTTTTTTTTCACCACCAGAAAATCCTTCATTTAGGCCACGTCTCAGTAACTCTGGATTAACTTGGAGCTCCGTTGCTAATTTTTCTAAGTGTTTTCTGAAAGCTAGGACAGATTTAAACTGTTTTTCTTCTTGGTCTTCAAATCGAGCGCTATAAGCTTGACGTAGAAAATTCTGCACTTTAACACCTGGAATCTCAGTTGGATATTGGAAAGCTAAAAATAAACCAGCTTGAGCACGTTTATCAGGAGAAAGAGCTAATAAATCTTGATCATCAAGCTTTACTTCACCATCAATTACTTCATAGTTAGGATGACCGGCTAAAGTGTATGCTAGGGTAGATTTTCCAGAGCCATTGGGACCCATGACTACATGGACTTCGCCGGAATTAATTTTGAAATCAACGCCACGCAAAATCTGCTTTTGTTCAATGTTTACTTGGAGATTTGAAATATTTAAAACAGAACTCATAGAGGCTCTATTTTAACAGACTAAAGGCTGTTTTTATCTCCAGCTCAACATTTCCAAAAAGTTCTAAATCATCTAACTCGGCTAAAGAAAACCAACCAATTCCATCTGTTTCTTCCACATTTTCTTTAAAATCTAAGTTTTTACCAGCTGGCTTGACTAGATAGATAAAGCTCAAGTGTTGTTCACAGCCTTTTTTCCAAAGCTTGCTGTTTGAAGTGGAGCTTTTGCCTTCAGTTCTAATTTGGTAATTATCCTGACTGACCCAGTGCAAATTGGTCAAAATTGGATTGGGTAAATACTCACTCCCATCTGTAGCTGTTGGTAAATCAGGGTTAAAAGCTGACACTTCAATCCCTGTCTCTTCCCAAAACTCTCGCTCTGCAGCTTGATGTGGTAATTCATTAGGATCAATATGACCGCCAGGACAAAGCCAAGCGCCAACTTTTTTATGCTTGACCAACATCACCTGCCCCTCATGGATTAAACACCCAGCGGCAGTTAGGCAAATCTTGGCATCAATGTTTTGGAGATTTTTCATAAAACTAGATCAAGCTCATCTGTACTCCATTGCCCTTATCAGGAGTAAAAGAGAAATTTACATCACACTCAATTAATCGATTCCATCTATTTCTAAATTTAACTTTTCCCTTGGCTAAACCATAATCATAAACATCCCTCGTCACTGCTACATCCTGCAAGCAGTAATCTCGTAATTTATCAAACTGTCCATTCCGATAGTACTTAATTGCGTCTAAACCATCACCAGATTTACCAATCCCTAAGGTTTCTTTAGCTACCGCATCCAAACCAATTCTATGGCCAACACTGTCTTTGATCCGACCCATCACATCCAAAGTAGGAATTTGAGCAATATCACCTGAGTAATAATTCACCATCGTCGGCATATCAAAGCCATCGATATTAAACCCCACTACCACGTCTGCAGTTTCTAAAATAGGAAATAATTCTGGTAAATCATTCTCAAAAAAACCTCTCATCTCACCTTTGCCACTCATCCCATCTCTAATAGAAATTCCCACAAAAGAAATTCCTAGTTTTTCCGGGAAAAAACCACCTACTTCCTCAAAGGTCTTTTTGGTTTCAACATCTAAAAATATATATCTCATGTAGTCGCTTCTAAAAACAAACGAGCTACTTCTTTCCAGTTCACAATATTCCAAAAAGCTCTAATGTACTCAGGACGACGATTTTGATATTTCAAATAATAAGCGTGTTCCCAGACATCAAGACATAAAATTGGTGTTTCATCTTCAGATAGAGGCGAATCTTGATTACTAGTCGCATGAACCTGTAAGTCACCGTCGTCGTCGACAGTTAACCAAGCCCATCCTGAGCCAAACTGAGTCGCTGCAGCTGCTTCAAACTCTTCTTTAAAATTATCAAAGCTCTTAAACCTAGTCTCAATAGCTGCTAACAATTCATCCTCAGGCTCACCCCCGCCATCGGGAGAGATAACTGTCCAGAACAAAGAATGGTTGACATAACCACCACCATTATTTCTAACTCCAGCCTGGACATCCACTGGCAAATCTTCAATATTTTTCAGTAAATCAGCTGCGTCTTTCTCTAATAAATCTGGATGATCTTCTAAGGCTGCATTAAATTTATCAGTATAGCCCTGATGGTGCTTAGAGTAGTGAACCTCCATAGTCTGAGCATCAATATGGGGCTCGAGAGCATCATATTCATAGGTTAAATCTGGCAAAGTAAACATTTTTGCTCCTTTTATTTTTAATTAAATTCATTAGCTATTCTAACTAACTCTATCACACGATCGCGAACAGTAGTCTCAATAAAATGCTCAATGGCTGTCAAATCAGGACTTTCATCTTCTTGACGTAAACCATAGATTTCTGACCACAAACCACTCCCAATCATAAAACCACTGGCTCCATTTTCAAGCGCAGCTCGAAACTCATTCTTATTTCGATCATGGTCTGAATTATTCAAACTCACAACCCAAGGATGATCTAGTTCTGCAGTAATTGTGGCTGCAGCCAAAGCATTGCTGGGGTACTGAATAGATAGCAAATGACAACTATCTCGTAGCTCTTGAATAGCTTGAAACTGAGTCTCCTGCAAAACAATTGGATCTTTAGTCTCATCTGGCTGATGATAGATATTTAATTTAAGCAACAAATCTATACCCACGTGCTGACAGTACTCAAACAACTCGGCCGTGATTTTTTTCTTATTTAAAGCAGCTTCTTCTGCAGGATGATAGTTTAGCTCCAACTTAGCCACCGCATAGTTATTGGAAATTTCATCTACTCCCCACTGAGAAGCAAATTGTGGCACAGCTTCATTGGAGATTTTTTTGTTTGCTTCATCGAGACGTAAGATCAGGCCTTTTTCGATGTCATCCATCATTAAAGACAAACTGAAGACTGGGTCAGCCACCACTGCTGATGGCTGACTAGCTAAATTTGAAATTAGACTTTTGAGAACAATATTGAGCTGATCTATCCCACCTTGGACATTAATATCCAAGCCGAGATCTGTAGCTAAACGATAACCATCATCTAACTCTAGAATTGAGAACGTCTCTGAATCTGACTGAAGGGCAGGTAGATGCATGTTACTAGTATAGTCTAGCGACGGTCGTCTCTGCCACCGAATCTAGGTCGATCTCCACCTCGGCCAGAGTTATCGCGACGGCCACCACCACGGTTGCCACCTCGATCACCTCTGAAAGGGGTTCTCTCACTACGATTTGATTTGGCTTTTTGACGCTCTTCTTCACTGAGTAAAGAAAGTGAAACCTTGCCGCCATCTTTGATCTCAACGATTCGGACATGAACCTCTTGGCCCATCTTAACCACTTCGTTAGGATCACCAACATACTCTGAAGACATTTCAGAGACATGGACTAAGCCATCATTGCCAGGTAGATATTCGACAAAGGCACCGTAGTTCTCAATTCGAACTACTTCACCGTCAAACTCATCTCCAACTTGAGGCTCATACATGACGTTAGCAATTATCTCCTTAGCCTTATCGATAGATTCTTGGTCTGGAGAAGAGATATTAACTAATCCTACTCCTCGCTCTTCATCTTCATCGACATCCACTTCAGCGCCTGAAACAGCGATGATGTTTTTGATCACTTTTCCACCTGGACCAATTAACTCACCAATCCTATCGGTAGGAATAGTAACTTGCTCAATCTTAGGTGCGTAAGCAGATAACTTAGTACGGGCTTCTGGGAGAGCTTTGAGCATCTCATCCATGATGTGAATACGACCGATTCGGGCTCTTTCAAGAGCTTCTTTTAAGACTTCCATGGAGAGACCAGTTAACTTGATATCCATCTGGATAGCAGTAATACCTTCTCTAGTACCAGCAATTTTAAAGTCCATATCACCGACGTGATCTTCTAAACCTTGAATATCGGATAAGACCACATGGTTTTCTTTATCACTGATCATGCCCATCGCAATTCCAGCGACAGGACGCTTGATTGGGACTCCGGCTGCCATTAATGACATAGTTGAGCCACAGACACTAGCTTGAGAGGTAGAGCCATTTGAGCTCAAGATCTCAGAAACTACACTAATAGTGTAAGGGAAGTCTTCTTGTGAAGGAATAACTGGTAATAAAGCTCTCTCAGCGAGAGCGCCATGACCAATTTCTCGACGTTTTGGGAAACCAAAGCGACCAGTTCCACCCCATGAATAAGGAGGCATATTGTAGAAATGCATATAAGTTTTCACTTCTTCACCATGCATGTCCTCAATGTGCTGACCCAAAGAAGGAGCACCGAGAGTAGTCACTGTGACTGCCTGTGTGGCACCGCGTTTAAACATGGCGCTACCATGAGTACGAGGGAAGATATCAACTTCTGACCAAATTTGACGAATCTCTTCAGGATTTCGTCCATCTGGCCTAGATTTATCTTCTAAAATCATCCGACGAGTTTCTTTTTTCATTAAACTGTCGACAACTTTACCCAACTCTTTAGCATTTATCTTCAAAACTACTTCAGCGTCGTCTTCATTACCAAATTCAGCTACTAACTCTTTGACAAACTCAGCCTCACCAGTTTCTTCAAGAGTACCTTTTTTCTTGACCATCTCGACGATAGCAGCTTGGTGCTTAGTAGAAATTTTCTTGGTCAACTCTTCTTTAGCAGCAGTAATGGCTTCATCAGGCTTATCAACTAAAACTACTTTTTCTTTACCAATCGCTTTCGCAATTTTAGTAATTTCTGCAGTTACCTTACCTAGTTCTTCTTGAGCTTTAGCTAAAGCCTCGACCATCACATCTTCAGTGACCTCATCTGCTCCAGCCTCGACCATCACAATTCTGTCTCCAGAACCTGAGACAATTAAGTCTAGATCATTAGTCTTACGCTCTTCCTCAGTAGGATTGAAGTTGTAAGCTTGAGTTTCTTTAGAATAACCAACTCGGACACCAGCGATTGGACCAGAGAAAGGAATTTGGGAAACTTCTAATCCCAACCCAACTCCAAGTAGAGCCATCATATCTGGATCATTAACACCATCATAAGAAAAGACGGTGTTAATTATCTGAACTTCGTTGGTGACGCCTTCTGGGAAAAGAGGGCGAATGGTGCGGTCAATGACACGAGCTTTTAAAATAGCTTCGTCAGTAGGACGACCATCACGCTTTACCCAACGTGAACCTTTAATAATACCGGCTGCATAAAGTTTTTCAGCAAAATCTACTGAAAGAGGAAAATATCCCCAATCTACTTTATTACCTAAACCAATCGTGGTTAAAACGATGGTTTCGCCACATTGGGTCACAACTGCTGCAGCAACTTGCTGAGAGAACTTCCCAATCTGGACTTTTATTTTTTTATCACCTACAGCAATCTCTTGCTCATAGATGTTTTCATAATTTGGATAAGAATTCATTCTTTTCCCTTTCAAAAATCACAACCATTTATTGGCTGCTATTTCATATATTTAAGAAAAGACGGAAAAAGATTATTAAATTGATTTATAGGCAGTGGGAGGATCTCAATAGTCAAGTGATAATTGCCTGAATGCGGCATTCATTACTTGACTCTCGAAAAATCTCCAAACTTGTTTTTCCGACCTTTTCAATTATTAACTATATTCATTATACCATTGATGTGAGATTACAACCGATGCCTACCGGGAATGCAATAAAAACTAGATTGCCTATTGAGATGGCAAATTTGTTAAATAAAAAGTATAATAAATGTAATTAAACTCTCGGCCGAAGTTTATATACTTCAACCTGGCGGAGAGTTTTTTTATTGATGAAAATCTATTCCCAAGGAAAGCAAGACATTAGGTGAAATCCCAGACTATTCTTTTTTAGCTGTACCACAAATTTTGGACCAGCCTTTATTTTCCCATAAAATCTAAAAACATCACTACTATTGATTCTTCTTTTATCTGGATGGTTAGTGCCTTTTTTAATAAGCTCTATCCCAGCTGAAAAAAATTTCAATCTCCTAACCCTATCTTTATAATTTTTCTGAGATAAATGTTGTCAAAAATAATCAAAATACACTTTTTGCTTATCAAAATAGGTAGAACGAATATAAGGTCTGCGTTTAGTCTGACGCTTAATTAGGCCATAAATAACCATTGCGCTTCTATAAACTTCTCGATAATTAGAACCTGATAATGCCTTAGCTTTAACTGTATAAAAATTAACTTCACCACTACTCATTAAATAACAATGACAGCCAATTCCCACCAGAAGTGTAGCAAAGATTAAATTTGAAAAATCTTACTTACTCAGCTCAAGTTTCTTAAGAATCTCTTTGTAGCGATCTTCAGAACGAGTTTTCAAGAAGGTTAATAAGCGACGACGTTTAGCAACTTGTTTTAGTAAGCCACGACGAGAGTGATCATCTTTTTTATGTTGTTTAAGATGTTCAGTTAACTCTTGGATAGAAGCAGTCAATAAAGCTACCTGTACCTCAGGAGAACCGGTGTCACCTTCAAAAAGTTGAAAGTCTTTAATAATTTGATTTTTTTGCTTTTTTGTTAAAGCCATGGTATTTCCTTTCGCCCTTGTCTATACAGTTGTCGGGCGACAACCAGATAGCAAAGTGACCATTTTTACTGTTAAGAAGGGTATTATACCCTATTCATCATCTTCTACATAGGCAACAATTTTATCACCTACTTGGAAGTCTAATTTCTTTTTTCTAAAAGTAATTCCGCATTCACTCTTGGCGGTTACTTTGGCGACTTCATCTTTACCCAACTGCATCGAAGCAATCACTGGATCAAGAATAATGTCATCGCCTCTTTTGATGTGCAACAGATCGCCTTTTTTGATCTCACCAGTAGTAACTTTACAACCAGCGATCCTGCGACCCTTCATCTCAAAAATCTGTAAAATCTCAGCTTCACCAATTTGAGTCTCACCAATAGTAGGCTCAATTAGCTTCAACATCTGCTTCTGGAGATCTTCAATCAACTTATAAATAATCTTGTATTCATTAATCTTAACTTCCTGTAACTTAGCCATTTTCTTGACTTTATTGGGAACTTTAGTATGAAAAGCAATAATCCGAGCCCCAGTGGTAGTCGCTAGCTCAACATCACTCTCAGTCACAATCCCCACCCCAGAGTGGATAATCTCTGCACTCTCTTCATCGATAGTCTGTAGAATTGCTTCCAGAGTACCTCGAACATCAGATTTAATAATTAGTTTTAATTTTTCTTTTTCTTCATTAACTAAAGCTGCTTCGAAATCCCAACCAGCATAAGGATCAGCTGCCTCAGTTTCTTTTACTTCGGCTTCTTTTACAACTTCTGCAGTTTCATAGTCAGCTGCTACATCATGGATGATCGAACCTACATCTGGAACTTCATTAAAACCTTGAATCTCAGCTGGACTACCAGGCAGAACATCTGAAAGTTGTTGTCCCTGCTCGTCTGCTAGAGCTCGGACTCGACCAGTAATCTGACCATCCTCAGTGATTAATTCTTGGCGTTTGCTTAAAGTACCTTGCTTAACCACTACCGTCGCTACAGAACCTTTGTGCTGATCTACCGAAGATTCAATCACTACCGCTTCCAATGGAGCAACTGGATCAGCTTTTAGCTCTAAAAGCTCAGCCATGGTAGCTACTGTTTCTAAAAGCTTATCAACTCCTTTGCCAGTCTTAGCAGATAGCTCGATGGCTTCAATCTCACCACCCATATCAGTCACCATGATGTCATGCTCAGCCAACTCACCTTTGACCATATCTGGGTAGGTATCTTTTATATCAATTTTATTGATTGCGACTACTACTGATACATTACTTTCTTTTATGTGACGGATTGACTCAATAGTTTGTGGTTTGACACCGTCATTTACTGCTACTACCAAGACAACAATGTCTGTAGTTTGAGCACCACGTTGGCGCATCTTAGCAAAAGCAGCATGCCCAGGAGTGTCAATAAAAGTAATCTTTTTACCCTTGTGATCAATCTGATAAGCACCAATGTGTTGAGTAATACCACCGGCTTCTTTAGCCTGAACATTAGCTTTCCTAATGTAATCTAGTAAAGTTGTTTTACCATGGTCGACATGACCCATGATGGTAACAACTGGTGGTCGAGTATTATTGGCCATATTTTTATTTTTCTTCAGCTTTATCTTCTTTATTGTGTTTTAAGTCACCAAATTTAGGTAGATCAGTCTCTCTCTCCGACATTTCTTTTTCGAATTTATCAACTTTCAATTGAAGTAATTCTTTTTGATCATCGGCTAAGTCTTTCATATCTTGCCATTTATCTTTAAATCTAGCCAAGTCACCAACGGTGGTTAGTTTAAACTGGACCAGCATATCCCTTGATTCTTGTGATAATCCTTCATAGGTATCGATCTCATATTCTTCATCACCGGTCATCTTAGACTCAACATTACCCTCTGCAGACTTAATAGTGATTTGGTAGCCAACTAGCTTAGCGGCTAAGCGGACATTCTGACCACCCCTACCAATAGCTAGAGAAAGCTGCTCATCTGGAGCGGTAACTGTAATTGTCTTGTAGTCATCATCAACATCGATCTGTAAACTCTCAGCTGGAGATAAAACTCCGCGTAAGAAGAGTTGGAAGTCATCTGAATGAGGAATAATATCAACTTTTTCATTATTAAGTTCTTTAATTACCTCTTGGACACGCACTCCGCGCTGACCAACACATGAGCCAACTGGGTCTACACCCTCTTGAGTACTCTTAACAGCCAGTTTTGTTCTAACTCCAGCCTCACGAGCAATCGAGACAATCTCGACTGCACCAGAAGCTACCTCTGGCACTTCACGCTCAAACAACTTAGAAACTAAGTTTTCATCTGCTCGAGAAACAATAATACGTTGACCACGAACAGTGTCTTCAATTTCTTTCAAATAAACAGTAATTCTAGAGTTAAGACGGTAAAACTCACCCCGCATTTGCTCTTCAGGAGGCATAAAGCCTTGACCACGACCTAAATCGATAATAACTGTCCCTCGACTCATTCGGAGTATCTGGCCAGTGATGATCTCACCGACTTTACCAGTAAAGTCAGAAATAATCTGATCTTTTTCTGACTCACGAATTTTTTGTAAGATAACTTGTTTAGCAGTTTGAGCAGCAATACGACCAAATCCAGCTGGAGTCACATCGACAGCCTTACTCTCATCCCATGAGGTAATCTCCCCTGTCTCTTCATCTTGCTCTAAAATTGGAGCTTCAAAAATTTTGGCTGCACCAGTTCCTTCATCAAGCTCGACAAAATAATACATTTCATCTTCTATAATTCCGGCTTCTTTACGGTAAGCTGAGATCAATGCCTGACGAATAGCCTCAAGAACTGCCTCTGGCTCGATCTTACGCTCAGTAGCAATTTGGTTAATGGCGGCGGCAAATTCTGTTCTAACGACGTCTGAAAGACTTGACATAGTATTTCCTTTTAATTTTTCTGTTTTTATTATTTATGTTCAACTTTGAGGCCCTATTGTAACAAAAAAGGACCAACTTGGGGTCCCTTCTCTACATCTAATAAAATCAAACCTCGAAGCTAACAACACGATTATAACATGGAACTAGACTTTTAGCCTAGTTTCTCAATCAATTTTCGCTGTTCTTTGCTCAACTTCTGTGGAACTTCTATAATTAACCTCACATAGAGGTCACCTTTACCACGACCTCGTAAATGCTTAACACCTTCGCCACGCAACCTCACTAGAGTATGAGACTGAGTTCCGGGCCTAATCTTAAGCTTGAGTTGTCCATCTAGTGTTTCCACTTCAATCTTCCCTCCCAAAACAGCCATCGAAAAACTAATTTCTTGATCTACAAACACATCATAGCCATCACGCTTAAATCTTTTGTGAGTTTTGACATCAATGCTAACGTCAAAGTTATCAAATCTGATCCGAGTCCCATCATTAGCTCCAGCCGGCACCTTAATTTTATATTTCTTACTATCTATCTTGACTTCTTTTTCAACCCCATTAACTGCATCCATAAAATCTATAGTCAATGAATAACGCTGACGCTGTCTGAAGCCACCTCTCTGACCGCCACCGCCAAAAAATGACTCAAAAATATCAAAGGGATCATTGAAATCAACATTGCCGAATGGATTTTGACCACCGGCCCCTCCAGAAGTAGAGTAGTTCCAAGTGAATGGTCCCTGCTTGGAGCCACCACTAAAAGGATTGCCGCCCATGCCACTGGCCGGATCAAAAGCTGCATGACCAAATTGGTCATAGGTTTTTTTCTTTTCACCATCGGATAGAATTTGATAGGCTTCGTTGATTTCCTTAAACTTTTTTTCAGCGTCATCCGCCTTGTTCTTGTCGGGGTGATACTTCAAGGCCATCTTGCGGTAAGCAGATTTAATATCTTTAGCGGAAGATTTTTTATCAATTCCTAAAACTTCGTAATAATCTCTCTTTGTTGACATGTGAAAGGATTTTAACAGTAAACCTAGCTCTTGTTAAGCAGACAAATGAAGCGAGTGCTAATCTATAAGCGCCTGCTCATCCTCGAATTCTAAATCAATAATGGGTTGCCTTGACGTTAGCACATAAGCGCTAGAGACTTCAGTGAGATCTTGAATAGCTCCTGCTAATTGCTTCTCATCAAATTCTGGTAAAGCTGCAACATAAATCTCATACAAGCACATAGCTGAAGCTCGTGCTAGTTCATCTAAATCAACTCCTTCTACCTATCTAATTGCTGCCATAGCTATTCCAACATCAGCTCTACTGACAACTCCAATTCCAGATTCTCCATCATTGAATCCCATGATTACCTTTCTAAATATATTAACTAAAAATTGATTATATTGGTTTTAATAGAATATATCAAACTAGTGCCAATCATGGTCAAGCTTGAAATAATTAAGCCTAAGTAAAACCACCGTGGGACATAATTAAAAGTGATTTCATTTACACCTGACTGGATCTCAATTCTTCTCATCCCTTGATAGTTTTCTACTAATACTAGCTCGCCATTGACCTCAACCTGCCAATCTTCATCATAGCGATCTGCCATGACCAAATATTGTCGATTACTTTCATTGTCAAAAACTAACTCGATAGTATTGGGATTTTCATTAAAATTTTCTATCTCTACTGGCACATCATCTTCAAATCTAAATCTAGCCAATGTATCTAGCTCGTAAAGTTGCCATCTATCAAAGTCTGCGGCCAATTCATATTTTGATAAATCTTCTTCAACATTAAACCAGGTGTCCACTAAGTAATACTTAACCGCCCATTGCTTAAGTAGCTCATTATCTGGCTCAACACGATCAATAAAGTTAATCCGTGGATTTTCTGAAGTCTGCCACAAATGAGCATAATCTTGAGGCAATAAAGTAGTATAGCCATGAACTGTGGACAGTCCAAATACCATGTTCCAATTAGGTGTCATCCCATCACGCAGATTTTTCACGTGATCAAACTCCAATAACTCTCGCTCATCAACAAATGAATCTGAAAAAGGATTTCGCACCACCATCGCTTCCCAGTAAGAATCGTAGTTGGTATAAGGCACATTGGAGTTTCTAGTCAGCACTCTATCTGAGCCAACCTGAGATGTTATCTGCTGAGAATTTTGTGTAGAGGTGTCATATATTTCTCCAGGAGCAAAGTAGAACAGTCCCTGTGTATTTATTAAAATTTCTAAAGCTAAAATTGCCACCACTAGTGATATTTTTTTTCGGTAAAAAAAGTAAAGTGATGTAATAAAAAAGAAACTATTTAAAACAATATTTCGTAATATCTGGAATAAAATAACTTTATCTCTGCCTAAAGTATGGAAGGGACTACTAGAAAGTGAAAAAAAAGAATCTGCCATCTGCCAGACTTCATCAAAACCGTATCTCCACACTCCTAAACCCATTAAACCAGCTCCTAAAATAGTTATTCCTAACCATAGCAATAACTTGTAACTAAGCTGAGAAATTCGCCATTTTTTTAGTGCCACAATAGACCATAAAATCACCACTACATTTGTCACAATCATTAACATACTTGGCATACGGGCAATTTTAAATAAGGGGAATAGTAGCTGAATAAGATTAAAGCCTGGTAAATATTGTCCAAGAGAAAAGAGAAGTGTCACCACCGTAATGACTGCAAAAAGCACCACCTCTTTACTTAATTTTTTGAGCTTTTTTGTCAATAGACTAGCCCCAACCGCTAACCAACCTAACCAGGTTGCATAGATACCTACATTGGGATGCCCACTCCAAGCCGGGCCCCACTTCATCCCCGCTGCGGGATTATCAAAGAAATATGGCAGCACAAACTTAATCAACATTACAGGCTTTAAAGAGCCTCCTTGAGATTGTGCTAGAGTCTGCTCCATCCGGGTGGAGTGCAGCAACATATCTACAAATGGCACCCAAGCGACTGCAGATATAGCTAATGTTAATATCGCAGTTAGCAGCCAAGACTTCAGCCATTTAGTGAAAGAGATTGACCGCTTAAAAAGCGATAGCAGGACTGCTAAGCCAATCCCATACAAAACATGCTGCGGATAACCACCTAGAAACTGCAAGACAACTACAATTGAGAACCAAACTTTGGCTGAATTATTTTTTACCAACTGCAAGCCGAAATAAGCTAGCCACGGCAACCACACTAAAGACTGGAGGGTAGAAAAATTATTCATACTGCCGCTGATTTGAGTTGAAAACATCCATAGCGCTCCAGCCAACAATGCCCACCAATGATCTTTGGCCCATTTTTGAGCCAGCAAATACATCCCTGAGTAAGCAATGAAAGCGTGTGAGATTAATAAAAGATTAAAAGCCACTACTGGTGAAAAAATCACGAATAGCAATGTGCTGGGATAAAGGACTGATTGATTGATATCAGCTATCCATGGCATCCCTGAGAAAATATGGGGATTCCATAGTGGAAAAACTCCTTGCTTTAACCATTGAGCTGTAAAAATTTTACCTGGAATCATCAGGGAGTAATTATCTCCAAAAACTAAAGTCTTACCCAGAAAAAAAGGAAGAAATCTAATGGAAATAAATAAAATAAAAAACACCCAAAACTGAAACTGTTTGGTTTTAAGTAATTTTCTAAAACTAATCATGACTTAAGCTGCTTCATGTTTTTAGAAGAGATAGCGCTTTTACCTGTTTTTTTCTCAATATCTTCTCTAGCTTTCTTGGCTGTATCACCACCTTTTATAGCAATATCTTTACTTTCAAAAAAAGTCTGTGGCTGTTTTTCTTTAGAGATTTCTGTTGTTGAGACTTCAGCTAGCATATTCAAAACTAACTCAAGGTTATTCATATTATCTCTTAGGTTTTCTTTCTTGAGACCTTTAAGTTTTTTGTATGACTTTACTGATTTCCCTGACCAAGTTTTGGTAATTTCATTTGTCAAAATTGCAAATTCCAAACCTTCTTTGACACCTCTTTGCTTCCATTCATCAGTAAGTTCTTTGCGAACTTCAATTGTCTTCAGTCTCTGATTAATCCAATTTTCGGAATAACCCTTCTGCAAGTAAGTTTTCATTGCCCGATCAAAAGCCAGCTCTGGATCTTCTATCTCTTCAATCCTCTCATAACCAACTTTGGCAAGCCAAAGCTTTAATGGCTCTACTTTTGGAGATGGAACTGACTGGATTAATCTCAAAAGTGTCTCTGTATCAGCAACATCGGTTAATCTCATTCTCCCGTCCTTAGATTTCATTTTCAAACCGTTACATTTTGTAACGGTTTCATTTGAACCCTCATCAAGAAGTCTTTTCTTTAAAACTCTCCAGTAAACCTGTGGGTTTTTACTTTTTGTCAAAATTCCAAGAACATCAATAATTGAAAAATACCAAAGTTCTTTTTCATCATCCCAATGACGACGAATCTGTTTTTCGTTAAACAACGCAATTGAACTATTTTTTTTAATCATAATTAGTTTTTAAACAATGACGGCGGTAGAAATCTGATTCCAATAATTACTCGCAGCGCATCGAATCCATCTCGCCAAGTAATTTTCTTACCCTGTGAAAAGTCACGTCCCACATAAGTAATTGGAACTTCAAAAATCTTATATCCTTTTCGCAGTAGCTTACAAGTTATCTCTGGCTCTAAATCAAAACCATTGGCGGAGATATTTAATTTCTTAAATACCGTTGTGGGTAAAAGCTTATAGCAAGTCTCCATATCAGACAGAGTGGTGTTATAAAAAATGTTTACAATTAGATTTAACAAAGCATTTCCCACCCGGTGCCAAAACAAAAGGTTGGAGTGAGCACCAATAAACCTGGAACCATAAACTATTTCTACACCTTCTCTGTCTAAGGGCTCTATCAATAGAGGAATTTCTCGAGGATCATATTCGAGGTCTGCATCTTGAATGAGGGTGTATTCACCTGTCACTTTTGACAAGCCTAATTTAATTGCACTGCCCTTGCCAGCGTTTTTCTTTTTGAAATACTGGATTTTTTTACTAACAACTTTTTTGATTTCTTTTTCTGAGCTGTCTGTCGAGCCATCGTTAACCACAATTACTTCTTTAACTTCTTTAACTTTGACTAAACTAGCCAAAACTTTTTTAACAGTTGGAGCTTCATTGTAAACTGGAACAATAACAGAAAGATACATGCTGGAGTCATTCTAGCAGAAATAAACTCACTAATAACCTTATTTACTTCTAAAGAATGCTGGGGGTTTCTTCTCAGGTGATGCAAACCACCCTTAATTGTGTGTAGCTTCCCATTTGATAAAACTTGAGCAAACTTTTGACTACTTTTATCGGAAGCGAATCCATGAACTAATAACATCATGGGAACGTTGATATTGTCAGTAGGATTTTCTAAAATCCCAACTAGTTTCCCACCATTTGAATTATAAAAAAATACTTTTTGTTGCATATTATGTTTGAGTTTGGTCTGATAATAATTCTAATAGAAATAGAAACTGACGATATTTTTCTCCAGCAGTACCAATACTAAAATGCTTCTGCCCTGACCTAATAATTAACTCACCGTCTAATTTGCCAGAGATATATTGCGCGTGTTCTAAAGGACAATAAGAATCATCATCTGAATGGATGAAAATTAAACGCTTAGCTTTAGTTTTAATGTAATCCCAATCAAATGGAGTCTCAAACAAGCCATCAAGACTATCCCAACCTAAAGTATCCTTAAAAACACCTACCAAAATACAGGTATCAACTTTTGTTTCTGTGGGAAGTGCCTGCAACAGGCCCAAAATAGCTACTGCTCCTGAGGAATGACCAATTAATACTGACTGCTCATCAAGCTTCCAATCTGAACTAAAAATAAAATCATTATAACGCTCAATATTAGGTTTATCAGCTCCAGGTAACTGTGGCACCCAAGTTTTATAATCTCTTTGCTCTAGTTCAGTTTTAAGCCATGGCAACCAATTCTTGTTTGGATTGTCACTTGTACCGTGGAGAATAAGAGCTGATTTCATATTTAAGCTGACTTAATTACTTTAGTAAATTGATCCTCGATAGCCAACTTCTAAAATCCAAATATTTCCCTTGTCTTTTTCAAAAAGGACACGAATATCACCAGTTCTAAGGCGATATAATTGACTAGAGGTACCCTTCATCTTTTTGATATTTTTAGTAGATTGGGAAAAACTTTCTAGAATTTTAAGCTTCTTTAACACTCTTCTTGAATCTGAAACAGCAATTTTACTAAGAGATTTATAACCATGATCCGTAAACTTAACGGTATATTTAGACACCGTACTCTCTTTGCACTTCGCTTAAAGTTTTACCTTTACCTTTAGGGAGCTTGATAAGCTGATTGGCTCTAAGCTCATCTGTTAAATCCTCAAATCTTTGAGCTAACTTTTCATATTCAGCAATGCTAAGTATGACTGCTCGAGGTTGAGAGCGCTGAAAAATATATTTAGAGCCACTTTTATCAACTTCATCCAAGAGAGCAATGGTATTCACCCTCAGATCTGTGACTGTATTAATATTATTTACTGTAGGTATTAACATAATACTAATGTAACATTAGTCTATATACTTGTCAAATGTTTTAGCCACCAAAAAAGCGGAGACCTCGCGATCCCCGCTTTTCTTTTTCAATTCTAATCCTTACTCTTCAACCACTTGGCCTTCTTCAGCGCCTTCTTTTTCCTCACCTTTTTCTTCTTTTTTATCTTCGCCTTTTTCACCTTCTTCGGCGCCCTTGGCTGCTTCAGCTGCTTGAGCTTTCTGCATGGCTTCACCCATTTTTTGAGCTACTTTAAAGGTTTCTTCAGTGGCTTTGTCGAGCTCTTCTTTGGTCACGTCATCTTTTTCAGACATTTCCTTGAGCTTTTTGACGTTCTCTTCAATCTCAGTTTTGACCTCTTCATCCACCTTATCACCGTATTCTTTCAGCTGTTTCTCTAGCTCAAAAGCGACCCCATTAGCCTTGTTTTTAGCTTCAATGAGTTCCTTTTTAGCCTTATCTTCATCAGCGTACTTTTCCGCGTCAGCTTTCATCTTTTCGACTTCATCATCAGAAAGATTAGTGCTGTTTTGAATAGTGATCTTCTGTTCCTTACCAGTGTTTTTTTCTTTTGCAGAAACATTCAGAATTCCATTTGAATCAATGTCAAAAGTAACCTCAACCTGAGGAGTACCGCGCATAGCTGGTGGAATACCATCTAGGACAAATCGCCCTAGAGTCTTGTTGTCGACTGCCATCTCACGCTCACCCTGGAGAACATTGATCTCCACTTGAGTTTGATTGTCGGCCGCAGTTGAGAAAATTTGAGATTTACTAGTTGGAATAGTGGTATTTCTCTCAATGAGAGGTGTCCGCACTCCACCCAGAGTCTCTAAACCTAAAGTAAGTGGAGTTACATCTAGCAACACCACATCTGAGACATCTCCACCAATAACCCCAGCTTGAATAGCAGCGCCAATGGCGACTACTTCATCTGGGTTAACCCCTTTATGAGGTTCTTTGCCAAAGAATTTTTCAACTTCTTTTTGGATCTTAGGCATTCTAGTCATACCACCCACCAAGATGACTTCATCAATCTCAGAGGTTTTGACTTTAGCGTCTTTCATGGCTTTTTCAACTGGCCCAAAAGATCTCTTAACTAAATCATCGGTCAGCTCTTCTAGCTGAGCTCTAGTCAAAGTCATAGTTAAGTGCAAAGGTTGACCCTCATCGCCTTGAGTAATAAAGGGTTGATTGATCTCTGTCTTCTGTGAAGAAGAGAGCTCAATTTTAGCTTTTTCAGCTGCATCCTTAACTCGTTGGAGTGCTTGAGGATCTTTAGCCAAATCTTTACCGGATTCTTTCTTAAACTCAGCAATAATCCAATCGATAATCTTATTATCAAAATCATCACCACCTAGGAAGGTATCCCCATTAGTAGATTTGACTTCGAAAACACCTTCGCCAATCTCTAAAACTGAGATATCAAAAGTACCGCCACCCAGATCATAAACAGCAATGGTTTGATTGCCTTTTTTGTCTAAACCATAAGCCAAAGCAGCTGCGGTGGGCTCATTAACGATTCTTTCGACTTCTAACCCAGCAATTTGACCAGCTTGTTTAGTAGCCTGTCGTTGAGCATCATTGAAATAAGCCGGCACAGTAATGACTGCTCGCTCGACTTTACTACCCAGATAGCTTTCTGCATCAGCCTTAGCTTTTTGTAAGATTTTGGCAGAAACTTCTTGTGGGGTATAGTTTTTACCACTAATCTTAGCGGTGGCCATGCCATCTTTTCCCTCAGCTAGCTCATAGGAGATATGCTTAGTAGCATCTTGAACTGCTTTATCATTAAATTTACGCCCCATAAAGCGCTTAATTGAATTTACAGTAGTGCTGCTATTGAGCACCATCTGTCGTTTGGCAGGGTCACCAACTACCACCTCGTCGTTTTTAAAAGCGACTATAGATGGAAAAGTGTTCCCACCTTCAGCAGTAGGAATAATTTTAGGAGTCCCACCCTCCATAACTGCGACAGCAGAATTTGTAGTACCAAGATCGATACCAATAATCTTGCCTGTTTTTGTTGATTTTTTGTCTGACATATCTGTCACCTTTCTTTCTAATATTTGTCTGTTATTTTTTAAATAAACTACTTAATAATCTTTACTTAACCACTACTTTAGCGTGCTGAATTACTTGCCCATTAAGCTGGTAACCACGTTTAACTACCTTCGTCACTTCTTCTCCTTCACCTTCTTTATCAACTACTTCCATCGTTTCTAAATCAAAGTTTTTACCCTTAGGATAAATCTCTTCCAAACCAGCTTCTTCTAAAACTTGCCAGAAGTCTCGAATGACCATATTTAAACCTTGATCATCGAGCTGTTCAGCAGCCATGCTCAGATGCTCTAGTGGTGAAAGTAAAGTTTCAACTAAGCTCTTATTTGCCAACTGTAAAAACTTAACTCGCTCTTCTTGGTTTCTTTTCACTAAGTTTTGATAATCTGCCAGAACTCTTTTTTCTCGCTCGATTGACTCAGTCAATAAATGCTGTAATTCAGCAATTTCTTCATGTTTGGTTTGAATTTTAGGGGTTTTTTTTGTCATATTTATCCTATAGTTAAGTCTTCTATTAATCCTTTAAAATACTTCATCATTGGAATTACATATGGGTAATCAAATCGAGAAGAACCAATTACCCCCAGCTTACAAGAGTGTGAGCCAGCATTAATTTTCATATAAATGGCCCCAATTGATTCTAGATTGCGATTACCTAGCTCTGACCCAAAAGTAATTTGAATAGGGTTCTCGTTAGCTCCAAAGTCGAAGATTTCATCTAAGACAGAGACTTCTTCAATCGCTTGCAAAACGTGTCTCATCGCATCAATATCATAGAACTCAGGCATACTGAGTAAATTTGCAGAGCCAGAATGATAAAGTTTCCCGCCATCAGTAATGGCTACACTTAAAGCTCGAGACTTATCTGCTAACACTCGAGTTGTTTCATAAAGTAAGTCACCTAAAACATCGCGACTTTTCCATATTTTCTCTTTAGCTGAAACTTCATCTGCCACCGACAACTCCTTCTCTTTCATCAACTCATTTACATACAACTTCATTGCTTTTGAGGTGGGGATCCTACCAGCACTAGCGTGAGACTTTTTTAAGTAATTTTGATCTTGAAGATAAACCATCTCGTTACGAATAGTAGCCGGCGAAACACCAATGTTGAATTTTTTATCAATCGTATCTGAGCCTACAGACTCAGCTGTTTCGATAAACTCCTCAATAATGGCCCTGAGGATCTGGACCTGACGTGCGGTTAAATCTATCATATTACGGACCCTGTTTTTTCAAATAATAATGAAGAAAAAATAGCTGGTACGCAAGATGAGTTGTTTCTTTTCATGTTAGCAATCATAAGACATGACTGCTAAAGTTGTCAAGCGGAAGATGAGAGTGCTAATTAGCTTCACCCTCATGAGCCAATTTCCATAGCTCTTGCTCTTCATCGCCCAAACCTTCTGGCATTACTGGTGTTGCATCTGGATCTTGTTCTGGTAATTGACCCGCATGTGCTGCTCTCCATAGCTCTTGCTCTTCATCGCCCAAACCTTCTGGCATATTTTCTAGCATTTTATTTATCTTTCTACAAATTATTAACTACTTTCCAATCGATTATAAGACATCCTTTTCAATAAAACTATAAATAAACACTGACTTAGATTTAAAACATTTGCTAGACTAGCAATAGTGAATAGAAAACTTAATTCAAAAAGAAAAAAGCACCGTAAATATATGATCGGAGGGGTGACTCTAATCACCCTTACTTTTATAGTCATGATTGGTGTCAGCCAACTAGATAAGATCCGTCAGTTCTTTTCACAAGCTAGTGGCCAAGAAGCAAACTTAGTTGTAGATACTCAAGCAGTGCTAGGACCAATGCCACGACCTTGGCGATATCTAGCTCAAGGCGGCGAAGATCATGCCTGGCGACTAGGGGGGGTAACTCCACAGGTCGCTGCCCTTAATCCTGAATATATCCGCCTAGATCACATTTATGATTTCTATGACATTGTTCAGGGTACTCCTGGTAACATTACTTTTGATTTCTCTAAATTTGATTTGATTTTAAATGACATCTTAGCTGCAGGCGCTAAACCATATATTGCCCTCTCCTACATGCCCCCAGCTATTTCTTCAGGTGACATCACTAGTCCACCAGTTAATTGGTATGACTGGCAGCTGACTATCCAAAAGACAATTGAGCATGTCAGTGGCACCAGAAGAATTGTTGATGTTTATTATGAAGTTTGGAACGAGCCAGATCTATTTGGAGGTTGGAAATATTACGGAGAAAGAAACTACTTAAATCTCTACACCTATGCTGCTAGAGGCGCTGATAATGCTCGGGGCGTGCAGCGTTTTAAACTAGGTGGTCCAGCTATTACGGCTTTGTATCAAAATTGGTTTGACGCCTTAGCCAAACATGCCATTGATAACAACCTCCGCTATGATTTCTTTTCTTGGCACCGCTATACGACTGACATTGAGCAATTTAATAAGGATATGGATGAAGTTCAGCTATGGATCCAAGACTATCCACAACTAGAGCCAACATTAGAATTTCACATTAGTGAGTGGGGCCATGACAGTGAAAATAATATTGGGTACGACAATGGATACTCAGCTGCTCATACTGTCGCTGGAGCCATTGAAATGGTGCCTAAAATCCAAAAAGCTTTCGTCTTTGAAATTCAAGATGGTAAAGACCCGGCTGGGCAAGCTTTATGGGGTAGATGGGGCCTATTTGGTCACAATGACTTCGGAGCTAATCCCAAACCTCGCTACTGGGGTTTGAAAATGTTAGATAGAATTGCTGATCAGCGCCTACAGATCACTGGTAAAGGCTCATGGGTTAAAGCTTTAGCTGCCAAAAATGAAAGCAATAATACAGAAGTTATTATGGTCAATTATGACCCACGTGGCAGACATAGCGAACAAGTCCCAGTCACTTTCCAAAATATAGTTCCTGGAAAATACACGGTTAACATTCAAAATCTCAATGGCAGACGCAGTCAGCAACAAATTGCGACTGATTCGGCAATTATTCGAACAGAAATCCCCATGGCAGCTAATAACATGGTCTTTTTAGAACTAATTAGAGCTGGGCAATAAAACTTTTTATACTTTTCTCAAAATTATTCTTTGAAAACTGCTGAGCGTGTTTGAATATTTTCTGAGAGTTGAATTTTGTCTTTTTAAATCTATTAATAGCTTTTACTAAACCATCTATAGTTAGTTCTTTAAAAAAGATCCCAGTTTCTCCATCGGTGACTGTTTCTAACGGCCCCCCAGACTGATGAGAGATCACTGGCACCCCATGAGCCATGGCCTCTACCGGTACCATTCCAAAATCCTCATTCTCTACTGGGTAGATTAGGCCTTTAGCTCCAGCTAATAAAACATGAAGCTCCTCATCACTCACCACGCCCATGAAATCAATATTATCTCCCGCCATTTCTTTAAGCTTAGGCTCCATCTTGCCACTGCCAACGACTTTTAGGTTTATCCCTAACTGATTAGCAGCTTGGACAGCCAAGTCCGGATGCTTAGAAAAAGAAAGCCGATTTAGATAAAGGTAATAATTAGTATGGTATTTTTTATCAGCCTGCTGTTGATATTTTTTGAGTTGCACTGCAGTAGGGACATCAATGGGTGGATTAATGATTTTACTTTCACGACGATAAAACTTTTTTATCCGCCGAGCTGTCTCCGCTGAATTGGCAATGAAATGATCAACTTTTTGAGCATGCTTAAAGTCAATAATTCTCATGTAGTGGTTAATGATTGCTCCGGCAAATTTTATGATCGGATTTTTTTTCCAATCAGTCATGGTGGAATAACCATATAAAGCTCTAGGTGGAGTGTGGCAATAACAAATATGAGTTCCGTTTGGCACCTGAACTGCCTTAGCCTCAAAAGCATTGGAGGATGAGATGACTAAATCATATTCAGCTAAATCTAGTGACATGAAGGCTTTGTCTACCAGAACTCGTAGTGGTGAATATATTTTCTTTATCAATGGGATCTTTGCAAACCAAGTCTGACGAATGTCCCAACCGGCAAACCGCTGCCAGTGCATCCCCATTGCCTTTTCATCAACAAAAGAAACATAAACTGGTGCATCAGGGTACATATCATGGAGAGCTTCTAGTACCCGCTCTGCACCACCATACTCGCGCAGATAATCGTGGATAAGAGCTACTTTAAGTTTTTTAGACATAGTGCTTATTATAGATCATTAAAACAAACTATCCTGAATACTGGTCTCAAACTCATCACTAGGTAGTAAATGTATTAATGACCGAAATTCTAGATCTTGGAAGAGTTTGACTGCTTCTTCTTTGTCATAGCCAGTCACTTTGCATGAGTCTAAATCAAGACTAATCGGCACATTTTGATCAATCGCAGCTAATTTTTGACTCAAGTAGGCACTCTCTTTGCCTTCCTGGAGTTTCTTTAGCAATGCTCCCTTAAGAATATCTGAGTGCTGCTCATATTCTGCCACTGCCTCATACACTCCATCCAAAGTTTCAAACCTATCTAATAAATTGACGGCACTCTTAGGACCGATCCCTCTAATACCAGGAATATTATCTGAACTATCACCCATCAGCGCCTTCATATCAATCACTTGATCTGGACGAACTTTAATTTTCTGAGAAACTTTTTCCTGATCATACTCATCTGCAGGATGTTTCCCACGTGGAGGTAACCACACGTGAATCTTATCATTCACTAGCTGGAACATATCTTGATCACCAGTCACGATGACGGTTTTTATTGGTGATTGGTTGCTTAAGGTTCCAATTAAGTCATCGGCTTCATAGCCAGCCATCTCAAACTTAGGGATATTTAGTTTCTCTACAATTTCCTTAGTCAAACCAATCTGAGGAATCAAATCATCCGGCATTTTCTCTCGATGAGCTTTGTACTCTTTAAACTCTTGATGACGAAAAGTTGGTTTAGGATGGTCAAAAGAAACAGCTAAGTGAGTAGGACTCATATCACGCAGAGCCACTAACAAGATCCGGGCAAAGCCAAAAGCAGCGTTGACCAGCATTCCTTCTGGGGTGGTCAATGTGGGTGGAAAAGAATAATAAGCCCGATAAATAATCGCATGTGCATCGACTAGCATCAGGGTGTCATGATCATTATGAAAAAATGAGCTCATTTGCTTAGTGTATCAGCATCGCTCTCTTTTTTGACTACAAAATCGGTATGTTTTTTTAAAGTGTCTAGCTCAGACTCAACACTATCCAGTCTCTTGAATAGTTTTTTCCAATAATACTCCTCCTGACCCCTATTCATGGAAGTATTAATGATTGCAATCAACAAACCAAACATAACTACACCCACCACTTCCAAAGCTACCCCAATGACTCGCCCCGGACCCGTGACTGGAACATAGTCACCATAACCAACGGCTGTAATTGTGGTTGCTGCCCACCATAAGCCTTCAGGAAAAGTTCTAATATTTCCTCTATCTTTTTCTACAGAAACTACTAATAAACCCAAAAAAATAGCCACTACAGCTAGAGAAAGGAGTAGCTGACGAAATTTACGTTGCTTAAGGAGATGTCGGCGAATTTTGGGCAGCTGCATTACTTAAGTATAGCAGGCTTAGCTTTTTTCATCCCCATTAATTGGGTAAATTCATCAGCATCTAAAGTCTCTATTTCTAAGAGTTTCAGAGCGATAATATCTAACTGTTTTCGATATTTATTTAATAACTTAACTGACTCAGTTTCTGCATTTTTAATTAACTTAGAAATTTCTCCATCAACCTTAGCTTGAACACTATCAGAGACTTCAGATGGCTTTCCGTAGATACCACCATAGCTATCGGCATCGTATTGGGGACTAAAGTTCATTGGCCCTAAATCACTCATCCCATATTCAACCACCATTGATCTAGCAATCTGAGTAGCCCGCTTAATATCACTACTAGCTCCAGCAGTAAGCTCATTGAAAATTAATTCTTCAGCAGCTCGACCACCAAACATAACCGTCATATCTTGAAGCAACTCAGAGCGAGTCACCTGGACCTTGTCTTTTTCTGGGGGAGTTAAAGTGTATCCCAGAGCCATGCCTCTGGAAACGATCGAAACTCGGTGAACTGGATCTGCATGCGCAGAGACATGAGCAATCACTGCATGTCCAGCCTCGTGATAAGCAGTCAGCTTTCGCTCATATTCATCATGAAGTCGTTTTTTACTTCGGCCTAACTTAACCTTTAGTGAAGCCTCTTCGATGTCAGTAAATTTAATTTCCTTGCGAATGTCACGAGCCACCGCAATGGCCGCTTCATTGAGCATGTTTTCTAGGTCTGCACCAGAAAAACCAACAGTACGTTTAGCGACTCTATCCCAGTTTAAGTCTTTAGTGAAAGGCTTATTCTTAGCATGGATCTTGATGATGTGTGCTCTTTCTTCTAGATCTGGGAGACGAACTGTAACTCGACGATCAAAGCGACCAGGACGAACTAAAGCAGGGTCTAATAAATCACCCCTATTAGTCGCGGCCATTACAATCACATTATCATTAGCAGTAAAACCATCCATTTCTACCAAAATTTGATTTAAAGTTTGCTCTCGCTCATCATTTCCTCCCACACCACCGCGACTTCTTTGCCTACCAATGGCGTCAATTTCATCAATAAAAATGATTGATGGAGATAGTTTTTTGGCAGTCTTAAAGAGGTCTCTGGCCCGGGAAGCACCAACGCCGACTAACATCTCCATAAACTCACTCCCAGCAATAGATAAGAACTGAACTTTAGCCTCACCAGCTACGGCTCGTGCCAATAATGTTTTTCCAGTCCCGGCTGGACCAATCAACAATACTCCCTTAGGAGTACGAGCTCCTACTTTTTGATATTTTTTAGGATTCTTCAAAAAGTCAACAATTTCTTCGAGTTCAGCTTTGGCTTCATCCATTCCACCTACGCTTTTGAAGCTTGTATTCTGCTTACCTTTAACAAAAACTTTAGCCTTGCTGTTACCAAAATTCATCAAACCATTCTGAGCTCCTCGTGCCTGACGGAAAATAAATAAGAAGAAAACTACCATTAATAAAATTGGTAATAAATTCAATACTAATTCCCATAACATGTCACCAAAAGAAAGATTCTCGATCTCCAAATTTACTTCTGCCAAATCAATCCCAGAGGCAGTCAAAACTTGTAAAGCTTGCTGACCCTCTTCTTTGCGAGCGACTCTGACTTGATCATCTTCAATATAATGAGCTCGTAATTGCTGACCGGCTACATCTAGTTTTTCTACTTTTTCTTCACGGATGTCACGTACTAACTGACTAATGGAGATCTGCTCACTAGAACCACCAGAAAATAACTGGAACAAAAATGGGACGAAGAGCAGACCAAGAATGAGATAAATAAACCCTTTACTAAAAAATTTATTTAAATCAACTTTTAGCTCTACTTTTTTAATAGGAACTTGGTTTTTTTTACCCTTTTTGGGGGCTGGAGTTTTTTTAGTAGGTTTCTTTTTATCTGTCATTGAAGACTCATTGTAACATGATCATTAACTAACTTTTGCTCCGAGTGGTAAACCCGCTGCAGTCACAAAAAATGGCTTGTCTTGCCCATCTACAGCCAAAATCATGCCTTGAGATTCTTCACCCATCATTTTGCGAGGTTCAAGATTAGTTACAAATAGAAATTGTTTGTCTGTGAAATCTTCAGGGGCGTAACCAAAGGTTCTCACGCCAGTAAAAATAGTCCGAAGTTCTTCTTTGCCAAAATCTACTTGCAGGCGAATCAGCTTATTACTTTTTTCTACATCTTCAGCTTGAGTTACTAAACCCACTTTAATTTCTACCTTGGCAAAATCATCAATATTAATCATATTATTTTAGCCCCATTTTTTCTTTAACTTCTGCTAAGGTAGCGCTGGCGATTTGGCGTGCTTTTTTAGCCCCTTCTTCAATAACTTGCTCTACATACTCAGGATTTTTCTCCAGCTCTGCTCGTCTTTTTTGAATTGGCTTTAGCTCAGCATAAATCGCTTCAGCCAACTCATTTTTAAGATCTCCGTAACGGATGCCTTCACCGACGTACATCGCTTCATATCCTTTTCTTTTATCTTCACCCATAAAAAGTTCTACAAATTGAAGTAAGTTAGCCACTCCACCACTGGTGGGAACGCTTTCGCCCTTTCCAGAATCTGTGGGCGCACCAGCCAACCTCTTTTTAATTGTCTCCAAATCATCAGTCAGGTTAATATAACTTCCCTCTATAGACTTACTCATCTTACCTTCACCGGCCAGAGACGGCACTTTACCACCTTCAGTTGCAAATCGTTTTGGTTCAGGAAAATTCATTCCATATAAACTATTCATCTTGCGAGCTACTTCCCTGGTTACTTCCAAATGTGGTTCTTGATCAATCCCTACTGGTACTAATTCTGAATGATAAGCCAAAATATCAGCCGCCATTAGAACTGGATAATTCAATAACGCCATCGTCACATTGTCTGGGTGTTGTTGAGCCTTCTCTTTATAAGTTGGTAAGTGCTGCATCCTAGCTACTGTCATGACAGTCGAAAAATAGAAAGCCAACTCAGCATGCAGGTCACCCACTTTAGACTGAACCAGTAAAAGGCTTTTTTCAGGATCAAGTCCAGATGCCAAATAATCCAAGACTACATCATAAGTACGCTGGCTGAGTTTGTCTTTGTCGTAAGGTGTAGTTACAGCATGAATATCAACCACTGAAAACAACAGCTGATATTTCTCATCCTCCTGAAGCTGCAGCATTCCCTTGACCATACCCAGATAATTACCTAGGTGCAACCTGCCTGTAGCTCTGATACCAGAAAATATTAATTTCTTTTTCATAAAATTTTTCCTTTTAAATCCTTATTTATTATAACTAAATATCTGGTGGTGACAGGGGTAAGTTGTCACCACCAAAATTTTGGGTGATTATTGATCCTTTTTAATTAGATTTTGATAGACATTCTTGACGTCTTTATCACCCCGACCAGAGAGATTAACTATAATCGTCTGATCCTTCTTGAGTTTGCTAGCTAGCTCGACTGCATAGGCAATTGCGTGAGCCGACTCTAAAGCGGGAATAGTCCCCTCAGTCTTAGAAAGGAGCTGGAAAGCTTTGACCGCTTCATCATCCGTCACCCCTACTATTTCGACTCGACCCAGGTCTTTGAGCAAACAAAACTCTGGCCCTACACCTGGATAATCTAGACCAGAAGCAGCTGAATAAGACTCAACTATTTCTCCCTGATCATCTTGAAGCACTAAACATTCAAAGCCATGAATTACCCCTGGTTTACCTTTACCTAAAGCTAATCCATGTTGGTTGGTATTTGCTCCCTTACCAGCAGGTTCTACAGCTATTAATTTGACTCCTTCATCGGGAATGAAGTCTGTAAATAATCCTAGAGCATTTGACCCGCCTCCCACACAAGCTACTGCATAGTCTGGTAGTTTTCCTTCAGCTTTGAGGATTTGCTCTCTAGCTTCTTTACCAATCACGGATTGGAAGTCTCGCACCATCATCGGGTAAGGATGGGGGCCAACCGCCGAACCCAGCATGTAGTAAGTATCTGGCTCAGCAATAAATGCTCCTAGAGCTACATCAATTGCATCCTTGAGTGTTTTCTGCCCTGTGGTAACCGAGATTACATTAGCTCCCAGAAGTTTCATCCGGTAAACATTCATGCTTTGATTGGTCACATCTCGTTGCCCCATATAAATATCACACTCCATCCCAAACTTAGCAGCCACAGTGGCGACTGCCACCCCATGTTGGCCAGCACCAGTTTCAGCAATTAGCTTGGTCTTACCTAGTTTTTTAGCTACTAGAGCTTGTCCTAGAGTGTTATTTATCTTGTGAGCCCCAGTATGATTGAGATCTTCTCGCTTCAGATAGATCTTGGCCCCACCAGCTTTCTTGGTTAGTGAATCAGCTAGATAAAGCTGGTTTGGTCGCCCGGTATAAGTCTGGTGAAGATGATTTAACTCCTCAATAAACTGAGGATCATCTCGTAACCCTAGGTAAGCTGCCTCCACTTCTTTTAAAACTTCCTCAAGTGCTGGAGGCACTACACGCCCGCCATACTGACCAAATTGGCCATTTTTATCTGGATAATTGTAATTTTTCATAATATTTTTCTTTCTTTAATTAATTTAATTGATTGGGTGTTTCACGGACCTTTGGTCCATAAAAAAACCCGCTAGCGATGCGGGTTGTCAAATTTTTAATACACTACAAACTAACCGCACTGCCATAGATAGCGGCCGGTCCACCAAAAGCTGGTGTGAGTGTATGAACTTGTCATAAGTTGGTGTATTGTAGTTCTTTTAGTTTTAACTTGTCAACTTTATAACTCTTCAATTTTGACGTTGGGATTGACCCCAGTTTCATCAATTAACTTGAGGTATTTTTCAGTAGTAGTAATTCTTTTATGACCAACTAGTTGAGATACATAAACTAAAGGAGTGCCAGCTTTAAGCTGCTCAGCAATAAAAGTATGTCTGAGATCATTAACCTTAGAGTTCTTGATACCTGCTAAGCGGAAGTAGCGATCAATCGCAGTTCTAATATTACGGACCAAGAAAGGTCTGCAAGTTTTAGTCAAAAAGACAGTCTTTTCTCGAGCTCGAGGACGAACCTCAAGATAACTTAACAAAGATTCTTTAGCAGCTGCATTAAGAGGCAACTTACGAGCACCTCTGGTCTTTTGAGCCTGAATGTCAAGAATATTTCTCTCAAGATCAACATCTTCTAATTTTAGATTAGCTAACTCACTAATTCTCATTCCAGTCTGGAGCAAGATCTCGATAATAGCGTACATCCGCTCATCACCGCGCGCAGCGTCTCGCAAAGCTCGATACTCTATTTTAGATAAAACTCGAGGAGGAGCAGTCTCATACTTAGGATGTTGAATATCCATGGCTGGGTTGTTATCAACCTCACCCTTACTCACCATAAAACGGAAGAAGGATTTAATAGAATTAATTTTTCTAGAAACAGATTTGCCTGTATAACGCTGCTTTTTGAGAAGATCTTTAAACTCTTGAATATCATCAGTGCTAACTTCATCAATCTGAGTTTTCCCCTGTTTACCAACAAAATTAACCAGTTGCTCCACGTCCTTAGTATAAGCCGTTACAGTTGCTTCGGCCTTGCCCTCTGATAGTAGATAATTTTTGTACTGTGCGTGAGCATCAGTCAGTAACATTGGCATACTTTGGTTAATCCTTTCAAGTAAGCTAGTTGTATTGTGTTACGATTTTATGGAGGCAGAAATAAATTCGAATGTCTTATAATATCATTATTGAGGCTAAAAGGCAACATGTCTAAGCTAATCTTCAACCCAATCACTTTTCTAGGAATTACTATCATCAGTATCATTTTTTCAATCTCTCTCTATAAAAGTGCGAAAAGAACTAGTTATTCGGCTGAAAATATTAAAAGTATTGAGGAAGAAGTCCTAAAAACAGAAGCTGAAGTCTTGGCTTTGGAGATAGCAATTGAAGAATCTCAACAGCCTTTTATCGAGGAAAAGATTATCCGCAATGAATTATTGATGAAAAAACCTGGTGAGTACGTTATTCAAATCCCAAATGAACTAGTAGAGCAAACTCAAACAACAATTGAGATCAAAACTCTTTCACCTTGGGAAGAGTGGCAACAATTATTATTTTAGTGCTCGAAAGGCAACCAGGTCAAAGCCAGCATCAAAAGGGTGCCTGATAAGAACATCAGCGCAGAAAGAAGCAACTTCTTGCCCATTGGCTCTTTTCTCATCTCTGGTAAGAGATCAGAGGCAGAGATATATAGAAACCCACCTGCAGCAATAGGCAATAAATAATCTTGGATTGAAGATTCTTTACCTAGTAAAAATATTCCTACTAGAGCTCCAATCACAGCTGTTAACGCTGAGGCTAAATTAAAGAACAAAGCTTTTCTTTTAGAAAAACCGGCATGAATTAGAACTCCAAAATCACCAATTTCTTGAGGAAGCTCATGAGCAATTACTGCAATAGTGGTGATTAAGCCCATTCTAATATCAGCTGCATAAGCACCTGCAATTACTAATCCATCAATGAAATTGTGGAGACCATCACCAATTAGATTCATATAGCCAAAGCTATGAACCTCACAACCTGGTTTATGACAGTGCTGCCAATGAAGAATTTTCTCGATCACAAAAAAAGATAAAAAGGAGATTAAGACAGCTTGATAGACCTGATCTACTCCCAAGTGATGGTGTGACTCTGGCAATAAATGAAAGAAGACTGCCCCCATCATCGTCCCCGCAGATAATGACACTAGAGACATCACAAACTTATTTAAAAACTTAGGCTTAAAACTTAAAGTAAAAACGCCTACTAAAGAAAGCAAGCTAATAATAATTGTTGAGGCTAGAGTATAAAAAGTTGACATCTTGGATGTATTATACCTCAATCAAGAATTACCAAGACTTCTGAATCAAGGTATTTAGTTCTTGTTTGGATTTTTCTGAAGTTAAATCTAAACTAATCGGAGTGATTGAGATCTCATCATTATTTAGAGCATGAATATCCGTTCCTGATGGAAATCCCTCTTTGCTTGCTGTCTGAGAAGAGTACTTAAATGTTTTTCCATCACCGTGGAACAACTGTCCATATTTTTCTCTGGCAATACTAGTAGTCTGAACTGGAGTTTCAAGAGTGGCCTCAAAAGGAATATTTACTGAAACTAAATCTACATCATCGTTGAGTGGTTGACTTAGAATAATCTCAACTAACTTAGCAGTAATTTTGGCAGAATTTTCATAAATGTGATAGAAGTTTCTATCAAAGTAGTCAATTTCATCATCTTTTTCAAAAGAAATATCTAGGGAAGAAGCGAGGGCTTTGACACCATCAATAGCTGCTTCCATCCCAGCACCTGCTGTTCCAGAGCTTAAGACTCGACCATGACCAGCATTGCTCCCAATATTAATCCCTGAAACTACAAACTTGGGGCGAGTTGACAACAGGTCATATAGTCCAATCTGCACACAATCAGCCGGCGTCCCACTAACTGCATAGACCTCAAACTCTTCAAGTTGTTTTTTTTCGACAATGATGTCTTTATTATATGTAATTGATTTGCCCTTCCAGCTCATTTTTGAGTCTGGGACAACAGCCACTACATTAAATTTTTTACTAAGCTCTTTGAGCAATGGGTAGAAACCAATTGCCTGGTAACCATCATCATTGGTGAGAAGAATGTCAATCATGGGGTTAATTCTAACAGAAAATACTGGAGCCTATTTGTTAATTTTATTTATTACTTCTTCATCAATTTCACTAAACGAACTCACAACTAAGTCAGCTTCTCCAAGATCTTCTTCTTCATGAGTAGTAGTAACTCCAATACAGTAACATCCAGCTGCTTTCGCAGATGAAACTCCACTTCTAGAATCTTCAATAGCCACACATTTTTCTGGCTTCAACTTTAGTAACTTGGCTGTAGTTAAATATGGCTCTGGATGTGGTTTTCCTTTGTTAACTTCATTTGCAGAGATAGTTATCTTAAAAAATCTTCTAACATCAAGCTCATTGGTAATTAAATCTACTTCAGCTCTAGAAGAACTAGAAGTTAAAGCCAGGGTAAAGTTTTTAGACAAAGATTCAATTAGCTCTAATACCCCATCATAGCTTTTCTTATTTTCTGGAAACAATTCAGCATATCGTCTATTTTTTTCTGCCAACAGTTTGTCGATAGGAAGCTCTACTGAAAAAGACTCTGGTATGGATTCATAGCCATCCCTATCTGTTTTTCCAGCACAGCACTCCAAATATAGCTGATGAGTTAAATCTATTCCAAATGGTTTGACTGTTTCTCTAAAAGCCATTTCATGGAGATGCTCATCATCGATGATAACGCCATTCATATCAAATAAAACTGCCTTTATCATATGTATTTATATTAACATTTTTTATAAAATTAAAAACCTTAATTGTAATGATTCTGTTGGTGTTATAAGCTATTTATTATGACCTCTAAGAGTATTGAAATTATTCTTTCCTATGTTTTCTTTTTTGTGGCTGCAGTGGTGGGGGTTTATTTTAAATTAAACTTCATAAACTTCACCGTTCTTTTTACCGTTCCAGTAATTATTTACCTGTCATTAAAACTCAAAAAATATTTTAAAAAATTACTTCTAGAAGCTGTGGTGATTTCTGTTCCTCTAGAAATTATTTTAGACAGCATTGCTCATCTCAGCAAATCTTGGTACGTACCTAGTGTTTGGGGGATTCGCATCTTTGGAGATATGCCCTTGGATGATATCATCTGGACTTTTTTATACATCCTATTGATTCTCTTAAGCTACACCTATTTATTTGACCACTACAAATCTAAGAAGTTAAAGAAATCATTTAAAATGATGTCGCTGACTTTTTTGATTTTATTACTGGGCTTCATTTTTGTCAATAATTTTTTCCCAATGATTCTATCTGTCCCTTATTTTTACTCCATTCTAATGGCCTTTTCTCTTATCTTCACTATAGTTTTTTTGGCCAAGCATCCCAAGATGTATCAAAACATTAGCTTGATGGCTCTTTATCTTTTTCTCCCTTCGGTGTTTTTTGAGTACGTGGCTTTAGAGTTGGGTCACTGGTATTTTGATCAAGGCTATCACTTAGCTTATATTACCGCTGGCAAATTTAGCGTACCTTTTGAGGAATTGTTATTTTATTTCTTAGCGGTAACTACAACAGTTTTGATCCATGAAATGTTTGGAGATAACAATAGGAATACTTAGGGGTGTTATGAATGTGGGACGACATCCGAACCTGGATTATAGGGCAGAAGAGGTTTGTTTTCCCCATTATTAATCAACAACCTAAATTTAATGCTTCTAATGAGTTTATTGATATATTAACTGATGAGCAGAAAAAAAACATTTACGAAGATGGATATTTTTAGGTAATTACAAGCAACTCAGATTCAAAGACATCGGAGTTTAATCACAGCTATAAATAAAAAAGACGGCTACTGCCGTCTGTTTTATTTATTGTTGAGACTCTGGGAGGAAGTTAGAACCTATTTTATTGAGGGGAATGTGGAATTTACGTCAGTATAAGTTGGCTTAGGACTGTTGGTTTAATTTATTCTGGATATTCGTCCTCATGTCTTTCATTAATAACTGGATTCACAAACATACCTGTTTCTTTCTGGAGTTTTTCAATTTTCTTTTGATCACCTTCTGTCCAATCTGGTCTATCGATCAGAACAAAGTCGTAAGAAGAAATTGACCTAAACTTCTTTTCTGTCGCAACACCAATAACTTTCTTATTTTGTGGAAACTTACCTCGAGCTAAATAGCAAATTGAAGCAAGCATAGCCTGCCTCCTGGTCCTTGGTTTTTCAAAATCATCAGCAAACAAAAAACAATATGTTACGCCATCTATAGCCATCATTCTCCTAAACAAGTCACCTACATTATCCTTATGTGCCATAACATGAGCTTCCATAAATACTTTACTAAGATAGCGTCTTTCAAAACGGTTCGGTCGTGCAAGTTCGCGAGCCACTAATTCATATCGAGAAGATCCTGTATGGGCTCTATTGATAATACTATCCCAACCATAACTAATTTTGTCAGCATCCTTCTTTTTAATAAATCGAGGCTCAGTGAGCAAACCATCCCAAAGTGTTCCATCTAGATAAATATTGTCAGCTTTTTTGTATTGTCCAAAAGATCGACCTTCACGAAGATAAATAGCTAGAATTTCTTGCTCCCCACCCGTAACAATAATACTTTTTGGCTTATCCCTAAAAAATTGTTCCTTCGCTCGAAGATACGCACAAAAATCACTTATTGTATCTAACTCATTCAGGGCAATTTCAGTAAACTCTTTAGTAAAGACATGAACATTGTGTCCTTTTATTTCTTCTAACGCAGAATGGTAATTTTCTCCCTTACCCAACAAGACTGAAATTAGAAAAACCTCAGTTATTGAGTTTGGATCAAAATTCTCTTTCTTTCTTCTAGCATTCGAAAGTTCTATTTTGCTTTTCAACTTAAACATTTGACGATCAGCACCAGAAAGTTGTCTAAGGTTCTTGTCGACTTCAGCTTTCTTATACTTGCCATTTTTATCCAACTTAAGATCCTTTATTTGCCAAATAATGGCAATATCATCGAAAACAACTAGAAGATCACATAATTCTTTATTATTCTGTAGTTTAGGATTAGGGAAACACCAATCAACCAAAAACGTTTTTTCAGCAAGATCGTGAACTATTTTTTCTGCATTCTTTCCCTTTAATTCAAAATAGTGTTTTGTATCTTCCATAAGTATTAAGTATTCGTCTTTTTTATTTTAAATTTTACCAATTTCAACTACATATCAAGCTATTATAGCAGTTACTAGATTAAAAAATTATTTTTTGTTTTTAATCCACAAGGCTAGTGAAATTAGAATAATAGGCAACGACACGTAAGCCATGCCCTCTAGATAAACTTTCCAAAACTCCATATTGATTACAATATCATATAAAGATTAAGAAATTATTTAAGTTTTCTTGATCCATGACTTACGTTCCTCTGGAGAAGAGTTTGAAATTTTATCTATAGCTAACTCGGAAAGCGTCTGCAAAATATTAATGCATTTTTAGACTTGCTCATCTGACCAATCAATAACCTTTTCACCCAATAATTCTCTGGCTTTTTTTATCGTCATATCTATCCCCCATGACAGATATTTTCACACGGCACACCATCGTCATCCCCATCTCTCACAGAACACCCACATGTATTAAGTTGATAATAGGCTTCATCGCAAGATGACATCTGAGAACATGTCTTAGAACAATTACAACCATATGAGTCAGTGGTGGGTAGTGGAGCTACTGTTGGTTTGGGAATAGAAGTTGGAACTAGAGTTGGTGTTGGCAAAAGTACTGGATTACACACTTCACCCCATAAACCTCTTTCTGCTTCCCTTGCTTGTTTTTCAGCATTATTAAATTGATCTTGGTATTTAATATCTGGAGGATAGCTACTAGCTTGCGCATAGCCCCCTTTGACAAGAAGTTCATTTATCATTACTTCGTCTAAATAAACATATCTTAATAGCCGTCCATATTTATCTGTCTCACTTATATCTCTTTCCAATTTTACTTTTTTCCCCTCAACTAAATCTTTATTCTTAGCTTCAGCTTCTTTGCCATAACAGCCAACTGGTTTACTTGGATGTTTTGTTTCTGGAGTATCAATTCCGATATATCTCACCCTATCACCGCCTTCTATTTCAATGGTATCTCCATCAATGACTCTGGTGACTAAAAATAGCTCTTCTTCTTTAATCTCAACTTCTACCTGAGTAGCTTCTTGAGTCGTCTCCAATGATTCTTCTAAAGCTGAAACTTCCTGATGACTAATCTCTGCTTTCTGCTCAACTTCAGGAGTGGTGATTCCAAATAAAATAAAGGTTAAAAAAGATAATCCTCCAAATACTCCCAATATTTTCTTACGAGAAAAGTCTAGCTTAAACCATTTGGTTAAAAGTGATGGCTTGATTAAGAAAACAAAAATAGAAAAAAAAGAAACAAAAAAGAGTAATAAAAATAAACCTGACACCTTGCTCATCATATCAAATTTACATAAAAAATTGTCTATTTATATCAAAATATATCGCTGTAGGCAACTAATGGACAGTGTTAGAGTCTATTCGTTAAGTGTTAATTTGTTAAATATCCCCTTTTATACTTAAAAATAGCAAATATAAACCTACACCACTTAAGCTAAATATTATAATCTCGCTGAACATATTTTTCTTTCTTGTTTTAAATTCACAACATTGTGTTTTGCAACTTTCAATTTCACTTGAAGAAATATTTATTTTTTGGGATTCTGAGGGACTACCTAGACAATTATCTATGCAATTTGGAGTAAATTCTTTGCTACATATTTCTTCGTAAGGAGCATTGAATGTGAATGCAATGGCAGCAATGCTACAAATTAATAGAAATATGCCCAATCTTTTAAATAAATTTTTGTCGTTAATCATAAAAATAATATTCCTAGTATTTTATCATTATTTTAATACCTTATCCTCCAAGGCAAATGAACTAGAATACTTTAGAGTTAGTAAAGAGAAAAATATAAAACTGGAAGTGCCACCCAAGATAAAAAGGCACTTATGTAATACATTGCGTTCTTTTCCATTAATTTTGGGTTAGTTTTTTTATAATGCTTTATGTCCCATAATAAGCCAGGTAATCTTCCAATCATAATGATTGCTGCTGTAGCTACAACCCCAATATTCCAGATACGAAATAGTAAATAAAGAAAGGCAATATTTAATATCAAAGCAACTATAGTAGTTCGTTTTTGTTGATGTATGTATTCTTTATCGCTACCTGCAATTGCAATAAATTCTGGGGCTTCCTTTTTTATTCTTTTAAGTTCTTTTTGTGGGAGTAAACCTCTTACAAAAAAACCTAATAGATTTACGCTCAAATACATCAATATAAAATAAAACCCTATAGATACTAATATGTTAACAACCATAAGCTAATTCTATCACACATTAAAAAGAACCTATTTAAAGGTCTTTTTTTGTTACTGCAGGGGTGCGTAGACGATGTTGGAGCCTGGATTATGGGATGTAATGGCTTGGTGAGAGTGATTTATAAGTGTTGAAACTCTGGGAGGAAGTTAAAACCTATTTCATAAAGCACGAATGCCTCTTTTTGTTCAATTATCTATGAAGTCTATCACCACTTTATCCTTCCCTATAAGGAAGTATTATCTTCATTACCCCCCATCTTCACAATCTTATTCTTCCTGTAATAACTCTAAAATCGTATCTGTAACTTGAATTAATTGCTCAAAATCAGAATTCATCGCATTAACTGCATCAAATATGCCTTTTCCTTTTTTAGTATTAACAATTATCAGATTCTCAGCGAGCAAACTCATGTCTTCTTGATTATATATAGGTGACATAAAAAGAGGCTCTCTGTGTGCCGCTGGGTGTCTTTTATCAGAAAGGTTGTCAAACCATTTTTTTATTTTTTCATCTTTAAAAAGATTATAAAGATTTATATTTTTCTGTTTCAGTTTTTTTAAATAATCTCTTTTTAAAAAAGAAACTTTCATAGCTGATTTTTCAACATCAAAACCTAGTTCATAAAGATGATTTATTACCCAAGCCAAATTATCGATAAAACCCCAAAGATTCAAATAAAAGTTATTAAGATGATAGCTAGACAAAAAATAATGACCAAACCTGAGCTTTTCATCCTCTAATCTTTTTGCCTGAAACATATTAAACTTTATTTGATCCATTGAGTATCTCAAAAATGAATATCTATGGAAAAAAATACCCCTAAAGTATTGGTATGCTTCAGTCTCCTTTTTACTGCCTTTACCAACTATTTTCCCCATGGCAATCTGATACTGTTGTAATTTTGTATCGGTCATAGGATAAAAAATAGATGGTTGAAGACCATGGATGGGCATGGAATGAGAAATATATACATGATGACCTTTAAGGAAAGTCTCAACGTCATCAAATATTTTGGGGAAGTCTGTAACGTACATTCTAAAATCATTAGCAAGCTTCTTGGATTCTTTATGTAAAAGCCTATTTGAAGTTAATAGCAAATCACACTCGTATTCAAAATAAGTATCTACTAAATTATGAAAAGAGTGATTAAAAAAATAATCTGCATCTCTGTACAAATAAAGAGATCCATCTTTTTCTTTTTCGAGAAGTTTTTTAATTCCATCAGGAGTAGAAGATATTTTTTCAAAAGTTAAATATTTTTCTTTTTTAGAATTAAAGTAATCAACAATTTTACCAACTCTACCTTCAGCCCATTCAGGCAGTGGTTTTTTCTCCTCAATCACTACTAAATTATTTTTTCTACCTGGTGTACCAGTGACAGGAAGAAATGAGTAATAATTTTCTCTCCAACTTCTATCCCATAGGTATTTAGGAAAAATAATCTTAACCTCAATATTGTTGTCTTTAATGCTCTCCAAATACTCAATAATTGTGCTTAAACTTACTTGATCATGAATAAGTTGATTAGAACTTTCTGTATGAATGAGAAGAGGATCTACTAAAATTGTTAGTTTATTTTGTTGTGTATGATACATATTATTTTTCAGTTTTAATAAAATTGATTCTACAGCATTCATTTTACCAAAATATTTAAAAATGAATGTATAATTAAATTCGTATGGAGATACTTATAATAGTGATCATCGTTGGGTACTTGATCTATTACAATTCAGAAAAACAAAAGAAGTCAAGCTTATTAGTAAAAAAAGCACAACATCTAGATAAAAAATATGATAGTGAAATAAGAATCAATACCCACTACACACAGCAAATTGAGAAACTCTCAAAACTAGTAAATGAATCATTTCTTTTAGGTATTATTAAGAAACTTATAGAATTAGATCCAGAAAGATATAATTCAATAGTAAAAAATAAAGAAAATACTGATGCCTCTTTGAGAGCGTGGATTGAAGAGTCAAAAGATAGAAAATTAGTTAGTGTCTGGGAGATTAAAAAACTACATGATGGAATGTTGAAAAAACTTGATGAGGTAAGAAACCTGCAACAAAGCTATGTTGCAGGATACCTTGAACAATCATCGGGGTGGAAAATTCAATTAGACTTGGACGCGATTACCAGTATTCTTATGTCAACAGAAAATTTTTATAAAATTGTAAATGAAAAAAAATATTTAAACTTAGAAAAGATGAATCTAAAAGATTTTGTTAAAGAATATTCTAAAGTAGTGAAAAAAATAGAAGATGCAATAATTGAAATAAATGATAGGCAATTTGAAATAACTTGAGATGTGATTCTTTGCTCAATTACTGAAATCTTGGGAGAAGAAGTAAAAATGAAAAAACAAACTTCAGGAAAGAAAAATATGAAATCAAAAATAAACAAGACTTTGCCACTCAATTTTCTTTTTATTTCGGTAGTAGTTCTGAGTTTGGTGATAAGCATAATTGTGTTCAATAAAATTAACGAGCTTGAAAGGCAAATTCAAAATTTGTCTGACAATATAGTCGCTATTGAAGAGAAAGAGGAAAAAAGCACGAGCAATTTCACAGAGGAACAAGCTAAATTTATTTTAGAAAAGCAAAAAACATTAGAACGATTTTTTGATAATTGCATTAGGGAGGTTGATAGCTTGGGAGAAATAAATAACCCAGACCCAATGTATAACAGAAAATATTGTATAAATCATACAAAAACTACCCTTGCAGAATATAACCTGTTATTAAATTTATATGGTGAAGAAGCTTTACCAGAATTGATGAGTCGTACAGTACGACTAAAATAGTTCCATTGGGTCTTCAACTAGTTCCCATGCACCTTCATTGTGTGTGGGGGTAGTGGGAGTCCTCTTTTTATTCACATTCTGTAGATAATATTGTTATCACTTTCCCCATGGTTTGGGTGTCGCAGTTATTATTGTTTGCGACGTGTTTGAATAGC
>Ga0209249_1000208_pt1 | contig 77113 bp, 84 predicted proteins | sample SaaInlV_200m_DNA_4_FD_184653 | JGI IMG/M metagenome (GOLD analysis project Ga0209249, IMG submission 184653) | Marine microbial communities from expanding oxygen minimum zones in the Saanich Inlet - SI037_S3LV_200m_DNA (SPAdes) (version 2) | ecosystem: Environmental > Aquatic > Marine >... | reverse complement strand
ACAGGCCTTCTTTCAGCTACACCTTCTGGGTCTTCTAAATCATCAAAAGCTATACTTTCAGCTCTCAACAAATATTCCCCTTCATCATACCAAAGACCTTGATCAGAATATTCAGTCAAATAATCAAACCTTACAAAGAAAGCAAACACTAATATCAACAATAATAAAATTAGATGCCTATTTTGCCAAAGCTTCTCCTTCATACCCATTTGAAATAAAAACTCATTTAAAAATATTTAGTAAACCCAAACTTCGAAAACTATATAAGTTCAACATAAAAAATGAACTTTAATGAAGCTAAGCATTATAATCCCAGCATATAATGAAGAAGACAATATTCTTCCCTTGTACAAAGAAATCCTAAAAAATATTCCCAAAAAATATTCTTACGAAATAATTTTCATTGATGATGGAAGCACAGATTCCACATTAAAAAATATCAAAGCAATTAAAGACAAAAACATTAAATCCATCTCTTTCAGAAAAAACTTTGGAAAGGCTGAAGGACTAAACACTGGTTTCAAAGAAGCAACTGGAGACATTATTATTACAATGGATGCTGACTTACAAGATAATCCAAAAGAAATTCCAAATTTTATTAAAAAAATTAATGAAGGTTACGATTTAGTTTCAGGTTGGAAATACAACCGATTAGATCCTTTAGGAAAAAGAGTACCTTCAAAATTATTCAACAAACTAACAAGAATTTTAACAAGAGTTAATTTACACGATTTCAACTGTGGTTTCAAAGCTTACAAAAAAGAAGTTGCAAAATCATTAAAACTTTATGGAGAGATGCACCGTTACATTCCAGCAATGGCTTCTTGGCAAGGTTTCAAAGTTGGAGAAATCAAAGTGGATCATAGAGAAAGAGTACATGGAGTTAGTAAATATGGTTGGGAAAGATTGATCAAAGGTTTACTTGATCTTTGTACAATAACATTTCTAGGTTCATACCAAAGAAGTCCTTTACATTTATTTGGTACAATTGGTTTAGCTGCAACTGCAGAAGGAATTTTAATTGGTACTTATTTAACAATAAAATGGTTTGAAGGATATCCTCTTAGCAACAGACCTTTATTATTATTAGCAGTTTTGCTAATTGTTTTAGGAATACAAATTTTATCTTTAGGTTTAATTGCAGAAATGATTAATTATAATAAATATTACAAAGAGAACGGTTCTAAAATAAAGAACTAAACATGTTCAATATCTGTATGATTAGAAATTTCTGAATTTACTGTACACAAATCATTTATAGAAAGTTTATGTACATCAATATTTCCTGTTAACCTTGCAAAATATTTTAATTCTTCTGTAGAAACACTCAAATAATTTTCTAATCTTTTTGCAGATAGATCTACTTTTAATCTTTTTCTCAATTCAGGATTTTGAGTTGCTACACCTACTGGACAATTCCCTGTATTACAAATCCTATACTGTTGACAAGCACAAGCCATTAATGCTGCTGTACCGATTGCAATTGCATCTGCTCCAAGAGCTAAGGCTTTTGCAAAATCTGCAGAAGTTCTCAAACCACCTGTAATTACTAAAGAAATGTTCTTTGAATTTTTATCCAAAAACTTTCTTGCTCTATACAGTGCAAACAATGTTGGAATAGAACTTGCTGCTTTTAGAAGTTTAGGTGATGCTGCTGTTGCACCTGGCCTACCATCAATTGTAATAAAATCAGGTTTTGCATAAACTGCAACTTTCAAATCTTCCTCAATATTCCCTGCTGCAATTTTTATCCCTATAGGTTTACCACCTGATTTATTTCTTAACCAACTAATTTTTTTCTTCAAATCTTTTTTATTTTTTATATCTTTAAAATTTGCAGGACTAATAATATCTTCTCCTTCTCTTTTTCCTCTTATTTTAGCAATCTCTTTTGTAACTTTTTCTCCAGGAAGATATGCACCCATTCCAGGTTTTGCTGATTGCCCTATTTTAATTTCTATTGCATCAACCCTTTTTAAATTTCTATCATTTACACTATATTCATTTGGAACATACTCAAAAATATACTTGTAAGCATTTTTTCTAGACTCTTCTAAAATTCCACCTTCACCAGAACACATTACAGTTTTTACTGCAGCACTTCCTTTCGACAAAGCTAATTTTGCTTCTCTAGACAAAGCACCAAAAGACATATGTGTAATATAAATGGGAGTTTCAATAACTAAAGGAACTTTTGCTCTCTTTCCAATAATTGTTCTAGTATTAACTTTTACATTTTCATTCACAGGAATTTTTGCTAACTGCGCACCTTTAATTAAAATATCATCCCAAGAAATAACTTCCTTCTTAGTTCTCATAGGTTCAATAATAGATTTACCAGAAATAGCAACTCTATGGATATCATCTATATGTTCTTCGATACCCTTACTATCTTTTTTCCACTTTCCTAAATAATCTAAATTTTTAGCCATTAGATTTTATTTTTTCTTCATATGACTTTTATCTGATTTACAAATTGGACATGCCCAATCATCTGGAAAATCACTAGGACTAGTTCCAGCTGCAATTTTTAACTTTGCATCACCTTTTGCATCATCATATGTATAAGCCTTACAAACATCACACAAATATTCTGTCATTTTTTATTCTCCTTTGCAATTCCTTTTACACAATAATAATCTTCTGAAAATTTTCTCATTTTATATATTGGACAGGGTTTACAAATACATCCTTTCTTTTTTATTTTCATCTGACTTTTTCCTCTACCACAATATAAAACAGAATCACATTTCCCATCACTACACTCAGGATAGCTTGGACACTTTTTACAAGTACACATTATAGAAAAAACAGACATCATTCCTCTTTTCATTAAACCGGGTTTATTTTCTTTTACCATTTAGATTACCTCTAATAATAAAACTATAGCTTATAATATTTATAAAAGTTCCTTAAAATAGAATTTACTTACCAAATAACTTTTTACTCTTATCAAAACTTTTTTCTAATTGTTTATCAACAAAACTTTTTACTTTACTTTTCGGTTTATATGTTTGAACATTTGATCTTGCTGGAACATTAACTCTCATAGGTGCTCTTTGTTGTACAGGTTTTTGAACTTGCACAGGTTTACTTACAGGAGCTACAGCAGAACTTTTTCCTTTTATTTTCAATAAACCTTTTTTATTTGCATACCAAACTCCTCCACCTAAAGCACCTAAAACTAAAATAAATATTAAAGCAAAAAATATAAAACTACTACCACCTGAATCATCAGAACTATTTGTTGTACTTGACAAACTACTTGAACTTAAACTAGAAATTTCCTCTTCTTCTTCCTCTACTTCTTCAACAACTTCTACTACTTCTTCTTCACTATCTACAACACAAGTATTTCTTGAACAAGTAAAACCAGAATCACAATCACTATCACTAATACATTCAACCTCTATTTCTTCTTCCTCTTCATCATCACTTGAAGAACTTGGCGAAGCACAATTATCATCATCATAATCTACATAGCTATCACAATCATTATCAATTAAATCTCCACAAACTTCTGGGAAAGCAGCAACTTCTCCTTCACAAGATCCCCATTCACCTTCTGTACAAGTTTGCGTACCAACTTCACATGCACCAACTGTACTTCCACAATCCTGAGTACTTCCTCCAACACAACTACAACCTTCATCAACTTGTCCATCACAATCATCATCTAAACCATTACAATCTTCAATTTGCGAAGCTGCATAAGATGCACCATAACACAAACTCCAAGCACCATCTGTTTGACAAGTTTGTACACCAGCTTTACACACACCAATATTTTCTCCACAATCTCTAGTATCACCAATTATACAAGTACAATCTTCATCAACTTCTCCATCACAATCATTATCTAAATCATCACAAACTTCTTCACTTTCTTCAACTCCTGAACATGTTCCCCATGAACCATCAATACAGCTTTGTTCTCCAATTACACAAGCACCAACATCATTTCCACATTCTTGAGTATCTCCTGCAGAACATTGACATCCTTCTTGATCACTACAATCAGGATCATTACAATCAATATAACCATCACAATCATTATCTGTTAAATCTGTACAACTAGTTTCTGTTTCTTCATCAGCAACACAATAACAATAATCTTCTGAGTATTCATCATTTCCACAATAACTTACATCACAATAATAATCTTCATACCATTCCCCATCAACACAATATTTATGCGCATTATAATCACAAGCATTATCTTCACAAGTTTCTGTACAACTAGAATCATAAACTCCACATTCTCCACAATAATCACTTGATTGCCATTCAAAACCATCACACCACATTTCTAAACCAGGATTACATTCACCACTTACACTACAACTAGAATCAAAACAAACTCCCCCTACACAACCCTGTTCACAACTAGTTAAAGTATCTTCATAACTCCCTTCACTACAATAAAATTCTTTCAGTTGTGTTGAAGAACTACATGTATCTAACTTAATTAAATCACCATATGCAACATAACCAAATGTATAATAATCTTGTCCTCCATCTGAGTCACTACATGTTGCAGCACTAACAAATGACATAGACAATAAAAAAATTATCAACCACACACTCTTTTTCATAGAATATACCTACTCTTTTCTTTTTTTAAAGATTTCCTAATTAAATCCAACCTAAATATAGTGCAATCAACATACCGACACCTAATAATAATATGATCAAACCTGTAATTAAATGTAGAACTTTTAATTTCCCAACTCTCCATCTCTCTGCTCTTTGGGTTGTAGTAATCCCTAAATAAACAGCAATAGTAATTCCAACCATTGGCAAAATAAATACTAAATTATATACAAACAACATAAAGGTAGCATAATTTCTAGTCGCTGCTTCAGATAGTAAACCTAAGATTACGATATAGGGTCCTGAAGTACAAGGTAATAAAAACAAACTAATAATAATCCCCATAACAAAAGCACCTGGAACAGAAGTTACCCCTCTAATCAAAGATTTCATTCTAGGTCTCCAAGAATCTGGAACTTCCATCTTAAACCATTTACCATAAAAGAAATAATCTTTCAAATTAAACAAACCAATAATAATTGCTAAAATTGCAACAATCAAATAAATATATTTTGTCACACCTGAATAGGCCATTGCTGAATACAAACCTAATCCCATCAAAAAGTATGAAATAAAAATTGCTAAACTAAAAGCTAAACCTGAGAACAATGCTTTCTTTTTATTTTTTTTACTTGAACCTAAAACTGTTGTTAATAATAAAACTAAAACTGCAAAAGCACAAGGATTAATTGCATCTACTGCTGCTGCAGAAATAACAGCAGGTAAAGTTAAAGCTCCCCAAACAGTTTTATCAACAACTTCAGAACTATTTGTTTCAACAATATCAGAACTATCTGTACAATCATTAATACTACATTGTGAAATTGCTAACTCTAATTCTTCTGCAATTTCATCACTAAAACCTACAAAAACTTGTCCATCAATAAATACAGTTGGCACACCACTAACTTCTACACCATAATCTTCTGCCATTTGAAAAAACAAATTCCTGTTATCTTCATCAAAATAAATTTCTTTTTCAATAATATTAATATTCTCATAATCTAAAGTATCTAAAAATTCCATTAGTTGTTCACAGTGAGGACAACCATCTCCATAAAATAAGTAAACATCAGTATCAGCACTAACAATTGGCACTAAACATAATACCAAAATAATTAGCAATAATAATTTTTTCATAAGCAAGTCAAAAGAGCTTTACTTTTTAACTTTTGTGCTTTAAAGAAAGCTTTTTAAATATACACTAAAAACAAAAATTTATGGCAGAACTACATTATTATCCTGATATACATGATAATGGAAAATTAAGGCAAGCTATTAGAAGAAAATTAGCACAAGGTTTTCAAGAAGGTACTATTGATTCAGCTTTCTTCGAAGGATTTAAAGCAAGTACAGAACTTCCTTTAAACAATTTAACAAGAGGAGATTATAATATTTCTAAATATCCTTTTTATGAAAAAAGGCTTTTTGGTGTTGAACATCCTCCTTATCTAACAAAAATGATATCAATAATTGAGAGAGTACAATACTTAAATGATTTTTTACAACAAGCTAAAACTTCTGAAGTTATAGCAATAGTTGAAGCTCAAATGGAAATGAAAAAACTTTGGATAGAACATGAAAAAACTAATGAAAAAAGAGTCAAAGCAACTTTACAATATTTAATTTTAAGAACTAGAGAAGAAGGCTTTGAAAAACCAGCTTTAGTTTTTGGTTTAAAACATAAATATGAATTATATGCCTATTCACAAATGAGAGGCCTAGACTTTATTCCTGAAGAAAATCATTTAAGATGGGAAAAAAGCATTGGTATTCATGGAGAATTAACAAACCCAAAAGATGTTGAAAAAAGATCAAGAATATATATCCAAAATGGATTTAATGCAACAACCCCGATTATAACTCTTTAATCCTTTTCTTATATACATCAGAATCAACAGAAAACATTTCATAACCTTCTCTTGAACCAAAATCAGAATTAAAAACTTTAACTTCAGTACCTTCTCCACCATATTCTTTACCAACACCATCTAAATCTTTGATCATCCAAGAACCACTTAATACATAAGTAAAAAATCCATGTCGAGAGCTAGGATAAACTAAATAATCATTTTTATTAACTCCTACATTCAATTCACCACTAGAAACATCAAACTCTAAACCTTTCTCTTTCAGCAACAATAATACTTCTAATCCTTTATCCATAAAAAAAGAATTTTTATCTCTCTTAATAAAACTAGTGGTCTTCGTCTTCAAAGGGTTTCATTCTAGGACAATAACCTTTTAGCCTTTTTTTCTTAACTTTTTTCATAATAAAAAATAAAAAGAAATTTATGGTTCTTCCTTAACCACTTTTTTAATCTGATCTTTCAGATTTAGTCTCTTTAATAACTCTTTATACCTATTTCTAATTGTAACTTCTGTAACTCCTGCTACATCTGCTACTTCTCTTTGTGTTCTCTTCTCATTATTTATCAAAGCTGCTACATAAAGTGACGCTGCTGCAATTCCTGTTGGACCTCTTCCTGATGTTAACTCAGAGTTTTGAGCCATTTCTAAAATTTCTACAGCTTTACTTTGTGTATCTGCGCTTAATCTTAAAGCAGATGCAAACCTTGGTATATAATCTATCGGATTTGAAGGTAGGATTCTAATACCTAATTCTCTTGTAACGAACCTATATGTTCTTCCAATTTCCTTTTTATCAATTCCAGAAGCTTCAGAAAGTTCATCTAATGTTCTAGGCACCTCGTGTCTTCTACATGCTGCATATAACGAACCTGCAACTACAGACTCCATAGACCTACCTCTAACTAATCCTCTCTGTACAGCTAAAGTATATACTCTTGCTGCTTCTTCTTCTACAGATTTAGGTAATTTCAAGAATGATGCTACTCTTTTCAATTCTGCTAAAGCTAACTTTAGGTTTCTTTCAATAGCTGTTGATATCCTATATTGCCATTTTCTCAATCTAAAGTATTTATTTTTACCTCTTCCTGCTAATTTGTAAATATCTTGTTTTTGACCAACATCTGTACCAAGTCCTCTATCATACTTAGTATAAGTCATAGGAGCTCCAGTTCTTCTTTTCTTACCTGCATCGTCAGAATCGAACTCTCTCCATTCCTGACCAAAATCTACCATCTTATCCTCGATAACTAGACCGCAGCTTTTACAGATTACTTCTCCTTTGTCTTTGTAATGAATTAATTTTGAACTTCCACATTCGGGACATTTTTTAACAGCCATTTTAGATCTCCATAACAATAAGTTTTATAAATAGGAAAAGAGAAGCCTTTATAAACTTTTCGATTAAAATCCAAAAAGAAGAAATTAGAATTACTCTTTAAAACTCTTAAATTTTCAAAGATTCATAACTGTTAATCAATCCAAAAGTTGTAGTTTTCAATTCTGCTAAAGTTGTTATTAACCTTACTCTCTTCTCAGCAACACTATAATCAGAAGCAATTAATCTTCCACTTTGATGAAATTCATGTAAATTACAAGCTCTTACACCTAAAGCCCAATTTGACCAATATAATTGAAGATCATCTCTACCAACAATATATACATGATCTAAAGAAGCAGCATCTTCAAGTTCAATTTTAGCTTTATCAGAAACATCAATAAATTTTCCATCTAATCTAGCCTTTAGTCCCATTCTTGAAACATCTAACTCAGAAATAAGATTCTCTTCTATACCATTTACTAAGAATGGCACATGTTGACAAATATATTGAAATAATTCACTTTTCATAAAAATAAAAATAAAGAACTAATATATAAACCTAACTAAACCCTAACGCCACACAATGTTGCATTTTGTCCAGGTCGAGAAGTAATCCTAACATTACCATTATCAGTTTCAACAACACAACCTTTTGTAATAATATTTCTTCTTACAAAGTTTCTATTCGCTGCATTTTCGATAATATTCTTAATTTCTTCTTTAGAATGTTTTTTAGTTTTAGGATCAAACACATTAACTGTTTTCTCTGAAAGTAATTTTTGTTTAATAAATCCACCAACACCTCTAATAAATTTAGCTTTTCTAACTCCTAACTTGGTTAAAATAGGAAGATTTCTAATTTCGAAAACTCTTTTCTTTCTATAACTCTTATACCTTCCACCTGTCAACTTTCTTTTTGACCTTTGTGATGTTAATGCCATACCTAGTCTTGAAAAATCTAGCATTTAAATACTTTTTCTTTCTAAATACTCAATATACAATCTCTCAGTAATAGTAAAACACCATTAGAAACCTTTAAATAGTGATTAATTTTCTCTTGATATATCTTTTTGGAGAAAAATTAAAAATGGCAGAAATAGCAGCTCGTCCTTTGGACGCATTAAACGAGGCTCGAGGTAAAAGAGTTATATTAGAATTAAAAAACAAACAGCAGTTAATTGGAACATTGAAAGCTTTTGATATTCACATTAATACAGTATTAGAGGATGCAGAAGAGTGGGAAAATGGAAACATGAAAAGAAAGATTGGAAAAGCTTTCATTCGTGGTGACACAATAATCCTAATTTCACCAGCATAAAGAAAAAATGAGTAAAGGTACAGCAAGTATGGGTAAGAAGTCCGGTAAGGACGTTCACATTAGATGTAGAAGGTGCGGTAAAGCTTCTTATCATAAAATAAATAGATCATGTTCAAGTTGTGGTTATGGTAAATATGCTAAACTAAGATCATATACTTGGAAAGCAAATAGAAAAGATTAAATTTTTTAATCCTTTTTTTAAAAATTAAAATAACTTTATTAAAAACAATAACTATCAATTCTAAATGGATTCAGGAGTAATACTTTAGGATTTACTTCAAGCAGCAAATATATAATTAATTTCTTATTTGAAATATTAAAAAAAAATAAAATTAAAGCTTCAAAAGAATCTTGGGTAAATAAAAAATATAATCAAAAATATTATGGTATTCAAATAAAAAGAGACAATATCGATATCTTTTTAAAGACTTTCAAATTAAGAAATCCTGAGAAACTAGCTAAAATTCATGCTAAATTCTTATGCGCGGGTGCCGGAGTGGTCAAACGGGCTGGAAAATGATATGTAAATATTGTTTGGCTATGCTTAGGACTACTATTTGTGAGAAACCCAGTAGCTTAGTGCTTACGCAGGTTCGAACCCTGTCCCGTGCATTTATTCTAACCTTAACTCATGCATATATATTGCACCTTGTTGAATTCCATTAATAGAAGAATGTGTCCAAGGAGTAGTCACCTTATACCCTAAATTTTTAGCAACCTTTCTCGGATCAGTTAAATCTCCACCTAAACTAAATGAAGGAATCAAAACTACACCATTTGATTTTAAATAATTCTTTGCTTCTTCTAAAAATCTTTCAAATAACTCTGGAGGCATAATCATACTTTTTCCAATTGTATCTTCTTCTTCAGGATAGCCTGCAAAAAAAGGAATCATCCAAGTTATAAGATCAGCTTTCTCTTTAACATTTTCAAATAAATTTCCTTTTACAACTTTAATATTTTTTAATCCATATTTCTCTGCATTTATTTTTGTATTTTCTACTGCAAATGAAGACACATCACTCGCTGTGATATTTTTTGCTCCATATTTTGCCATTACTACACTCATAATTCCAGAGCCTACACCAATTTCAATTACATCTTTACCATAAAATAAATCGCTATGATAAAATAAATACCTTGCATGATATCTTCCAGATGCTAAGAATGGATTCCAAACTCCTTTAATCAAAGCAAAGTTTTTTAGTATATCTCCTTCACCACTAACATCGAAGTCTACTTCTGAATTTTCCTTACCATGCTTTTTCCATTGAGTTAAAACTGTTTCTTTTTGTAGATTATTCATTAATCTAAGTGCCTTATCCATATTTTTTGTTATCTTCATTTTCTTTTCTCCTATATTTTTTTAACTTTGTTTATGATCCCTTTCAAGAATAGCACTTATGTCTCTTTGAAATTCATCACTTCTAACAACATCAATTTTATCTGCAATGACCATTTTTGAATTAAAAATCAAAGTATCCAAATCTCTTGCAAAACCAGCTTTTGATAAGTCAGAATAATTTTTTAAATATTCATTCCTCAAATAAAGAAAATCTCTCATCAAATCTTTCATCTCAAAAAGATTCTCTGAGTGGTAAGCTTTATCCGATAACTCTTGAAAGTCTCCAATAAGATTTTCATAAACAGATCTTGCATGTCTATCTCTCAAAAACCTATAAAATCCAAATACCCCTTCATATGAATAATTTTCTTGTATTCCCATTTTTCTTATCTCCATAAAGAATCAGATCTTTGCAAATCATCATGTTTTACAATTATAGCTTTATCATGAAGTACGCTAGCTACATTTTTTCCTACAGCATCTAAATCCTGACTAGCTTCATACTTTGCAAAATGTTCAAAACCTTTTATGAAAGCATAACGCCACTCCATAACTTCAAAAGACAATTCTCTAAGGTCTCCTAAATTATTTACACTATTTACTCTATCAGATATATCTTGTGCATTTTCAACACCAGCTCTATAAGCTTGCAACACTTCTCTTTTCCTAGGACTCCTATTTAACTGAAGAACATTCAAATAAAAATCTCCAAATTCCAAAACTTCGCTTTCTTTAGATTCTTCTTCAGAACATCTTTTAGACAATACTTCTAATAATGATTTATTATAATTATCATCTCTAACTTTATCAACTTTATCTGCAAGTAACATTTTCCCATTAGATACTACTGTGGATAAATCTTTGCTCACTCCAAACTTTGCAAAATAATAAAATCCTTGAATAAAATCATTACGAGTTCTCATTAATCTTCTAGCATATCGTTTTAACTCATCCATATAGGTTTCAGAATAAACATTATCTGAAATAACTTGTATTTCTCCAATACAATTTTTATATGCCTCTAAAACTTCACTTTCTTTAGATTTCTCATTTAATACAAATCCTCTTCCTCTAAAATATATTTTTTGTTCTTCCATTTTCTTTTCTCCTTATTCTTCATAAATCATTATTACTGGGATTTGTCCTTCTTCACAATAAACCCCAACATCATAATCTGATTCCAAACTATGAATTTCAAAACCATCTTGTGGCTGGTAAACTTCTTCAGTTTCTATCTTTCTCTCAAGATCATTCTCTTTTCTCACATGATCAAATAAAACATGACCAAGGATTGAGCCTGCTAAAATTCCTGTCATATACATTCCTCTTTTCATTTTTTTCTCCTTTCAGGTAATTTTTACCTTGATATAGTAGTAACATAAAGGCCATATAAGTCTTTATTCTCCTTTTTTGGAGAAAAAAGAAAAACTTAAATACATACAAGAGATATATAAAATTATGAAAATTGATACTTCGATCTTAGAGGATATTGGACCGACTAATGCTCAGATTAAAATATACTTATCTTTACTAGAATTAGGAGAAACAACTTCTGGTCCAATAATCAAAAAATCTAAACTTCAAAATTCAGTAGTTTACAATGCATTAAATCAATTAATCAATCATGGTTTAGTTACTTACATACAAAAAGGAAAAAGGAAACATTTCTCTACCACAGATCCAAAAAATCTCATTCAATTTATTCAAGATAAAAAAGAAAGAGTTGAAGAACTAGTCCCAAAATTAATTCAAAAAAGAAACTTTATTCCAGAAAAACAAGAAGCTCAGGTGTTCAAAGGTTGGAAAGGCCTATACACAGCTTTTAATTATTGTATGGATACCTTAGCTACAGGTTCTGACTACATAGGATTTCCCCCAGGTTATGAAAAAGATGATTCTGAAGAATGTAAACAATTTTTTAGAGAACTTCAAAAAAAGAGAAGCCAAAAGAAATATAAGGTTAAATTCATAATCAATAAAAAATTCAAAAACCAAGTAAAAGAATATAATTATTATTCAAAGTTTGGAAAACCTCAGTTTAAATTTTTATCAGCGACCCCAATTGGAATTATTATTTTAGGAGAAAACATTTTAAATTTCACATTAAAACCTGAACCTGTTGCAGTTATAATAACTTCAAAACAAATCAGTGATTCCTATAAAGAATTCTTTTATGAAATGTGGAAACAAGCAGAAAAATGATAATAAAGAAGTAGAACCATTCTAAATTATAATCCTTTAATACCTAAAAGTTTATATTTGGTTTTTCACCTAAAAAAGCTATGGGAAGATCACATAAAGAATTAGAAAAAAGTTTCCGACCTTTAGAAACTGTTGGAAAATATCAAATAGCATTATGGTTTTTAGAAATGCCAAGTTTTGTTTGGGTAATATCAATAAAAGATTTAGAAACAGGTAAATATTATGGATATCAAAAAGCAGACGGAAGAACATTTATTTGTGAACAAGATGACAATTATACAGAAGAATTATTAATAGAAATTTTTAATCGTGCTAAAACACTTATCGCAAGCGGCCAAGATATAAACAATTTAACAGAAACTTTACATTATGATGCTATGGACCTTATTAAAAAAGCTAACATGGAGAAAAAAGATCCAAGAATTGCTTTGGAAAAAAACTTTTCAATAAAAGAAGATATAGGTGAATATCAAGTTAAAATTTGGTTTTTTCCTGGTATGTGGTATTGGATTATGGATTTAAAAAATATTAAAACAGGTAAAAATTATTCTCAAAGAAATGATGAAGGATCTATTCCTCTCTTTAAACAAAAAACCAATTATACTAAAAAAGATTTATTAGAAATTTTTGAGTATACAAAAAAATTAATATTAAGAGGAGATAAACCTGAGAAGATTGCTAAATCTATCTTTGCATACGCATTGGGAAAAAGTGTAAAATTAGGAGAAGCTGAATTCCCTTACTCTTAACAAAAAAACAGGTGAAAAATGGAAAATATAGAAGAAATAAAAAAACAACTTGAAGAAGCAAAAAAAAGAAGAGACCAATTATTTGAAGTAATTTCTAAAGAAATAGGTGAAACAGATCATGATCTAAAAGAACTTTTACAAGTTAAAATGCAAGATGATATTAATACAAAATCAATTCAAACTCATCCAGGAGCAAGATTTGGAGATATTCCTGAGGAATTAAGATCAGAACAAAGAAAACTTAATGAAAAACTAAAAAGTCCACATTTACTTGCAGCAGCAAAATTGGAAAAACAACACGAAGAATTACTTTCTAAACATTTACTTGAAATCAATAAAATAACTAAAGAGATAATTATTTTAGAAAATCTAATTATTTTTAATTTAAAATAAAAAAATTTATTTTATTTTTTTAACAACTCCATCTAAACTCAACATAACTTCTTTTCCTGTTTGCATATTTTTCAGCTTAAACTTTCCTTTCTTCAGCTCATCTTCTCCAACAAACAAAACATAAGGAATTTTATACGAACTCGCATACTTCATACTTTTAGAAATACCTCTATTCAAAAGATCTAAATCTGTTTTTACACCTTTCTCTCTCAGTTCTTTTACAATTTTCAAACTTTTATCAAAAACTCCAATTGGAATCACATAAAGTTCACTTACTATCTTTTTCTCCAATCTATTTTTTTCTTTCATCACTTCAATCAAAACTTCAACTCCAAAAGAGATACCCACTGCAGGAACTTCATTTTTACTTCCAATAAAATCTCCAATCATTTTATCATATCTTCCACCACCAGCTGCAGAACTTCTAATTTTAGAATCTTTTACATAAGCTTCAAATATTGGACCAGTATAATATGCTAATCCTCTCGCTAAAGAAGGTTCAAAAACAACACTTTTAACTCCAAAATTTTTCAAATATTTCAAAATATCTTCAACTTCTTTTAATCCTTCTTTTCCAACTTCGCTTTTCATCAAACTCTTTAATTTATCTAAACTTTTTTTATTTGTGCTTTCTTTATTCAAAGCATCCAATATTTTCTTAATTTGTTTTTCACTTAAATCCTTATTTCTAAGTTCTTCACTAACTCCTTTGCTTCCAATCTTTTTCAGTTTATCAATAGAAATAATTACAGAACTCCAGTCTTTTTCTTTAATTCCTGCATCCGCCATAACACCTTCTAAAATTTTCTTATTATTCAACTCAATATAAAACTTCAAATCTAATTTCTTAAACACTGCATCTGCCAAAGCTAATATTTCTGCATCAGCAATCATACCCTTACATCCGACAACATCTGGATCAAATTGTGTAAACTGCCTATACCTTCCAATTTTTATTGGACCATCTCTAAACACTTCACCTTCCATATATTTCTTCATTGGCATTTTGATATCTTTATTCATTGCCACATATCTTGAGAATGGAACTGTAAGATCATACCTTAATGCTAATTTCCTTTTACCTTGATCTGACAACTTAAATGTTTCTTTCATTGCATCAGATTCTTCTCCAGCTGTAAATTTTGCTGCAAGTGTTTCATACCTTTCAAAGATAGGTGTCTCAATAGGACTAAATCCATAAATCTCACACACTTCTCTTAATAAGACTAATATTTCATCTCTAGCAATCTTCTCTTCAGGAGAGAAGTCTCTAGTTCCTTTAGCTAGTTTTAATTTCATTATATAGAATACCCCCTACATCCTTAAAAACTTTTTCTACAGCAAGACAACTAATAAAATCAGAAATACTATCAATGAATACAATCAACTCTTGCCATTTCCATATTATTTATGAAAAGTTTACAATTTATATACCTTTCTATGAAAAGATTTCAGACTATCCCGTAAGATTTTCAAAAAAACTCAAGTTAATTTTTTTAAGTCTAAAATAAGATCTAAGATATGAAATCTAAAGAATTAGCTTATTGGATAGGTGTAGCTCAATCTGATGGACATTTCAAAAAATATTATGATAAGACTAAAAACAACCAAAAATATTATGTCGTTTTATCAGTAGGTTTAGTTTCTCTAGAAATGTTAAAAAAATTTAAGAAAATATCTGAAAAAATATTTGGAACAAGATCAAAAGTTCATTTCTTAAAAAATAGAAATTCGATTGAATATAAAGTTGGATGCAAAAAATTACTTAGTAAATTTAAAAAATTAAATATTTCATTTAATGACCCTCCTAAACCTCCTAATTGGGTTAAAGACAATAAAGATTATTTTGGGGCTTATTTAGCAGGAGTTATTGATGGAGATGGAACAATTTCTATTACAAGACCTCAATATCCACAATGTCAAGTTCGTATTTTTTCAAACAAAAAACAAAAATCTCTTATTAATGCAATAAAAAAAAGGTTTTCTTGTAATGTTTATACTTACAATAGAAAAACTAAAGGTATTATCAAAGGTAGAAAAATATCTGGAAGTTGTTATATTTTACAATTTTATATATCTAAAAAAAATCAAAAACTTGCAAAAGAAATTTTAATTCCTAACTTAGCAATTTCAAAAAAAAGAAATAAAATCAATAAATTCTTAAAAAAAAAAGGATGGTAGGCGGGAAATCCGAGATCATTCCTAAAAATAATCTTATCGGACCCGCGTCACCGGCTCCACAGGCTGGTATCTTAACCATTGGACCACTACCATCAATATATATATTCCTTTTCTCTTTCTCTTTAAAAAACTTACTATCCCACTATTTTCACAAAATATTCCCTAATAAATTGCACTGGAACTAATAATATTAAGACAAACAATATTAAATAGATTCCCTCATTTCTTGAAAATGAATCTGTAACAAATGTAAGTATCCCATAGCCAATAAGATTCAAAATAATCAGATATATTATTCCAAAAGCAAAAAAGATTGGCAAAAATTTAGGAGCTTTCTTATACAATGCTTTAAAATTTATTTTTTTTCCTTTCAACAATAATACAGCAACAACATTCCATGCATAAATCATTAAAAAAACTACAATGAAATACCCTAATAATAGAATTATACTAAATCCAGCAGTCAAAAAGTTAAAAACTCCAGATACAAGATACCCTTCTATCAAAAAAAACAATAAAAGTAATGGTAAACCATACACAAAACTCTTCCACAAATATTTTTTAGAAACTTTATTCTTTATCATTGCAAAATTCAAAGACTGTGAAACTGTAAAAAACAAATACAACAAAGCTGGCACAACAAACAACATAAAAACAAATGCAAACCAAACTAAATAATTAAAATCTCTAACTAAACCTTCAACTTCTGTCAAAGCACTCACTGATTGATTAGCTAGGTCTGGACTTAAAACTGTAATTTGACTTTCAAAAAAATCTACTTTTTCAAAAAAACTTTCAACAATATTTTTAGAAAAAACTCCAAGGATAAATACTAAAATTAGAGTAATTATATCTACACAATAAGTTTTAAAAAATAATTTTATATTCATGAGAGAATAATTAATTAAAGATTATTTAAAATTAACTATCTAATTTCTTTTTACATCACTTTCTCTAATTTTAACACAACCTATTTCTTCCATTTTCTTAATAATAACTAAAGCTCCAGGCCTAGTTGAAACTGAATCTTCATCAAAAGTATGATCAGCAACATAATGTCCTTTATCATAATATTGAGAACCAGACCATAAATAAGGTGAATAAATGTCAAATTGTCTATAACCTATTCCATTATATTCTTCTAAACCTACAAATAAATCATCATCAAAATCAGTAATATGATCATTTATCGCATCAATAGCTGCCTCCTCCCAATCACAAAAATCTTTTCCAATAGGAACTATTGTTGTTGGAGAACATAAGGGTTGACCATTATGTAAATAAGTACTAAAATCAGAATTCCCTTCTAAATAATGAATAACTGCAATAATCCACCAAGGTATTCCTGTTGCAGCATCTACTGCTTCCCATTTTTGTTTTGCTTCAGCATCTTCACAAATTCTAGGAATAACATAATTTAAACTACTTTCAACAGTATCACTCATTTCAAAATTTATATCCTCATACATTTCCCAATAAGAATCAGAATTAAAATTACCTGAAGTATAACTTGAACTACTACTACTTGAAGAACTTGAACTACTACTAGAACTACTTGAATCATAAACACATTCATCTTCATCATTATCCCATTCACAACTTCCACCATAATCAGCTGCTTCTAAAAATGCATCATAACATTCATTTTCTTCACACCTATCTTTATCAATACTTAACTCATCACATAATTCATCAGCATCATAACTTTTATGTTTTTCATAAATTCCTAAACAAGATTCACAAGTATCCCAAACACCGCCATCAAAATAACACATATCCCCATTATCATGACACTCATCTTCTTCACAATTACCAGGACAAACTCCACAAACAGCTTCATCTAATTGATAATCGCTTATACTTCCAGAACTCTTAGATCCTTCAGGTGCCAAAGTAAAAGTTTTTTCATTTACAACAGATCCTCTCTCACTATCTTTAACTGTAATAGTAATTTCAATTTCATCATCATCAATTTCAATATCGTTAGTAGTACAAGTTCCAACACCATTATTATTTGTACATCTACCATCAATATCCATTTCAATATAATCTGTATCTAATAATCCTGACAATTCAAACACAAAACTTCCTGTACCTTGATCAACATCAATTTGTCCACTGGTATAAATTTTATCTCCATCAATATAAACATCATAATCAACACTAGGTCTTCCTTCTAATTCACAATCCCAAATTAAATTCAAATAAGTTGATGCAGTATAAAACTTAGCTAAAGCTCCCATCTGATATAAAGTAGTCCTTTCTTCTAACATAGTTAATTTTTCAATAATCTCATTTGCTTCACCAGGTAAGTTATCAGAACTTGAACAACTTTCCAATTCATCCATTAACAATAATATTTCAATTAATTCTTCAGTGCTTGCTTCACTATCTAAAAGATCAGCTGCATCTAATCCCATTAAATTTTTACTTTCATTCCATGCGACATCATTTAAATATTCATTAACATTTTCTGCTCTTTCAGTATCTCTAATACTATAACTGTCTGTATCCAACCAACAGCTTCCTAAAACTCTACCTTGACTATCTTCTCCACAAGTTCCAACTACTGTCCATTGTCCACTGTTACCTTGTCCATTACCAGGATTATTAATTGAACAAACTCTTTGAATCCCTGTATTTAAAATTCCAAATTCGTAAGGCAATACTAAGTTTTCAGCTAAACTTGCACTTCCAACTTGGCTCATTGTTGGTGACGCTGTTGGAACTTCAGGATAACAATCTCTTTCTGAATTTATTTCTCTCTTAGCTTCATCAGCGACCAGAGCATCTTTAACATAATCTACTGCAAACAATGTTGTTACAGATCCAAATCCACAATTTGTTTCTCCATTAATTATTACACACACTTCATCCATCCCTTCATTAAATATACAATCAATAGTTTCATCTACTGTTCCACCATTTTCTAAAGTTCCACTAACTTCATTACAATCTCCAGTTACATAACTTTGTTCACCAGTTTGCGAATTTCTTAAATAAACACTATAAATTAATCTATCAATATCAACATTTGTTCCACCATAGATATGATAATAAGTTTGATATGATGTTAGACCTTGTGATGGTGCATAAGGTTTCACAGTTAAGGTTGCATAAAACTGATTAGGTTCTTCTGGTTGTGTAACTCTATTTACAAAATCATTAAACCAAGGAGCTTTTCTATAGAATGCTTGTCTACAAATTTCAGTTCCAACTTCTTCAGTGCTCCTTCCTTTAAATGAAGCAAATGCTGTTGTTGCATATTCAGTTGTAAAGAAACTTACAGAGCTTTGCATATTCTCTAAATTTTCTCTAAAGTTCAAATACTCTCCACCACTTCCACCGTCATTAGTATAGGCTTTATCTGAAAAGAAACTTAGCAAGCCTCCTTCATTTCCTTCCATAATATTTGCAACTTCTCTTACAGCAGTTTCACAAACAAACACACTTCTCATCTCATCACAGATACCAACAGTTTTTCCTTCATACCTTGCAGCTTCTAAACAATCAACATATCCTTCTAACATTGAATTCAACCATTTCAAATTAGATAAAATTCCAGTTAAACAGAAAGGCACAGCGTCTCCATTACCCCAACCTAAAACTAAAGACCCAATCATTCCACTTTCTACAACATTATCAACATTCCATCTTCCACCTAAATTAAATCTTGAAGGAGGACACATTACAGGATCACATGCATTAAACAATTTCTTACAATCTGTTGGATCCATTACATCAAAACAACTTGAAGTTGCGCCAGTCATAGATTGTCTAGACTTTGCATAACTAACAACAAATTGATGATCATCAATTTCAATTCTTTCATTTTCAGTATAACTTCTTTTGATAAATGTATTTGCTGAAGTTACTAAATTTGCAATACTTGGATTCGTATAACTATAATCAAATTCACTTTGATGTGTAACTAATATATCATCACCAGTACATAGATGTCCATCAGATCCAACATTCCATAATTGCACTGTATCAATATCACTAGTTTTTGTATAACTCATAATTTTTATAAAATTCCCATTTTCTTGAGGAAGACAATAAGGTAATCCTTCAAACTCACCAGTACCATAAATTTCTATCTTTGCACCTTCAGCATATTTTTCATTTAATGCTCCAGAACTATAAGCAGGTTGTGCAATGTAAATTTTAATATTATTCAAATCATTTTCCCAATAATAACTTGAACCATCTGTTGAGCTTATATCTGTTTCACTTTTATCTTTATCTTCATAATTAGCTAGGGTTTGTAAATCTTTTTCAATTGAACTATGTTTATTTGTTGCTGATAACTTTTGTAATACATCTTCATAATCTGCTAAATCCATTTGACGAACTTCAATAGTTTCATCAAGATCATAAACTGTAGAAGTTAAGCTTGTACTTCCTTTGAAAACTTTTCCAACTTGTTTTAAATTATCACCAAAAACATCTAAACTTAAAGCATCAAAATTCTTTACAACAGGGAAATCACTATCATCTGCTGCATTCAAATAACTTGACTCATAAACACTGCTTGCAACATCTTTTTGTTCTTGTTCTGCTCTATGTCCATCATCATCCCAAGACCCATCTCTATTATCAACAGCTTCTAATGCAGTATTACATGCATCTTCTCTTGCTTCTTGTTCAGCTCCATCAATACCCACATATTCTTCTAATTTGTCGTCGATACTAACACCTTCTTCACTATACTGACTTGATAATCCTTCATCATTCAAATAACTTAAATAAGCATAATTTTCTAAACTACTTTGACTCATAAATACTTCATCACTTCCAATTAACTCTCTACATCCAGCAAGATCATCATAACCTTTTGTTAAATCATCATACCAATCTTCACCTTCAAAACAACTATAATCATTTTCATCTCCACACTCTTCAGCTATATCTTCAATTTGATCTCTTGCATTTTGTGCTTTATCCATATCATCTTCTATCTCCGAAGCATGATCTAACATACAAGCATCATAACTAGAATATTCTTTAAGTCTAACTTGATCATTACAATAAGCAGACCATCCACCACTTCCACCAACACCATTAACAACATCTTGCCTAGCTTTTGAGGAAGAACTTAAGAAACTACTTTTAATAGTTACCCAAGCAAAAACACCTAAACATGCAGTATTCCAATATGTTACAATTTTTTCTAATCTAATTGCATTCTCTTCAATTTTTTCTTGTAATGCTCTTGTTTTATTTACTCTATCTCCAATTTTATCAGGATTTAATTTTATTAATCTTTGTTCAATTGGAATATGAATTGAAAAATTAGACACAGACTTTAGTGCTGTACCTGAACCTGGGACTACAGTAATTTTTGCAACTTTTTTAGTATCTGTACTTTTAACTTTAATATTTACTTCTCCAACATCATCAGTTTTACCAACAGAAATTTTTTGAGTTCTTGATCTTGCACTACTGGTTTTTGCTTCAGTATAGGTTTTTTTAAACTCTACATAACTCTCATCAATTCTATTAACTTTCCAATAATACACTCCGCTACTATCACTATCTTCAGTTATTTTATCTCCAACAGTATAAGTATCTGAAAGGCCATCTTCACTTAAAACAGCTGTAGACAATTCATCTTCTTCTAACAAATCTACTGAGATTAATTTAACAGAAACAAACCTTCCATTATCTTCAATAGTTTCTGAACCAAAAGTTTTATCTCCAATAATTTCTTCTTCTAATCTTGCAATAGCTGCTACATAATTTTCATCTCCAGAAACTCCACCTTTATCTTCTAACTCTCTATAAGCTTCTAGTGCTTTTTCTTTCGCACCATTAATTTTTTCTGCACTTAATGCACCAGATAAGAAATTACCAATCTCATTTTCATATATATAACCTAATCGTTCTAAAGCAAAATTTTCTAAAGGTTCTTCAGTAACAGGATCTAATTCTCCACCATAATCATCAATAACAGTTTGATAATTTTCAATTGCTGTACATGCAACACTCAAAAAGAAATCGTTATCTGTTTTACTATAAGTTTCTGGCAAACCACCTTCATTAAAAATTTCAACACCTTCACAAGGATCAACTGAACTAAATTGTTTTATTCCAATTGTATCTGCACTTTCTGCAGAATAAAAAAATCCACTTGGCAAAATAGTAACTAAAATTTGTTTTAAGGTATCACCTGTTTCAATTCTAACTTTTGAAGTTTCTTTTTCATCATCACTAACACCAGAGACATCAACATTAATATCAAAAGTCCTAAAAACATCTTCTAAATTTTTAACTTCTGTTGAAAGAATAACATCTGTATCATCATCAAAAACAATTACTTCTGTTCTTTCACTTGCCTCTAAATCTCTTAAATCATCTGAATGATAAAACTTTTTATTCAAAAGGTTTGATTCATCTCCACTAATTCCACCTGCTGTTGTAGTTGAAATTGTTTCTGTGTTACCTCTTGAATCCTTAATGGTCATAATTTGTTCTGTTCCACTTGTACTAAGTCCATAACTTAATTCTGTTACTGTCCATGATGAACTTGGAAACAATGGTGAACCTTCTGAAATAATAACTTGTGAAACTTGACCATCCATATTAATACTTACTGTTGCTGTTTCTTCTGAAGGATCATCAATATCACTTAGTGTTAATCTAAAATTTGAATTTCCTAAAGCATTTTCACTAGTTTCTCCTAGGTTAATATAATCAGAAGTTCTTCCTTCTTCTAAACTAACTTCAGCAATTGCTCTTGGCGCACCAATAATTGGCCAATAAACATCTTTATTACTATAAACTGTAACTTCTGCTTTACCTTCTGAAATATCTTTAACTCTAATTAATCCTCTTCCTCCAAAGAAAGAATACATTGCTCCTCTTTCTTCTAAAGATAAAATCCAATCTTCCTCATTTTCATCTTCTGGTAAAACTAAAGCTGTCTGTGATAAACTATACAATCTTTCTGCATTACTAAACCAAATTTCTGCACTTAGATTTAAATTAATTTGCTCTGGCACACAAACTAAATCACAACTATAACCTTCTTCACATTCATCATCACTTTTACAAAGGTCCATTTCTCCAGGATCCATTTGTTTCAAAGTCATTTTCAAATAACCTAAATTATTTTCATCAATTTTATTTGGTCTATAATATTCAACACCACCTGCTAAGAAATCATCTGTTGCTGCTGTAGCACTTCTAATTTTTACTTTATCAATACTAATTCCCCCATAGAAAGGTTCTAACCCATTACTTGAACCTATTATATTCCCTAAGGTCGTACCTTTCAAATAAGCATAAACTGGAATATTATTATCTTCTAACAAATTAACTGTTAAAACACTTGGCTCATAAGATTCAACTTGTACAATAATACTTTCACCAGTCTCATATTCAGCATCTTCATCTTCAATAATTTCTGCACCTAAAACACTAGCGAACGAACTAGTCACTATCAAAAACATACAAATTAAACTTAATATTTTTTTATTCATGTTAACTCTGGTTCTACCTGTCCTATTTTTATATCTAAGTAAGCTGAAACTGAATCTAATTCATCATAATTTTCTGGAACACCTGGTGATGTTACGTAAATTGTTAACAGTGATGCATCTGCAAGTTCATCTCTATCTACACTCCACTCTTGATCTACTCCGCCTGACATTGCACTCTCTAATTCAAATGCTTCTGTATCAACATCAACACAACTTGATCCACTATCTAAACCAAACAGTCCTCCTAAACTCATCAAAGGATTACTTGTACATGTTGTGTATGAACTTTCAGGAATTTCAATATCAAAATCTACATCGCTAACTAAAGTTCCTTGAATATCATAAGTACCTGCAGATAGCTCAATAAAATTTTCATCATTTGGATTAATCAATGTAACTGTATAACCTGTTTCTTCTTCGGTCATTGTTACAATAATTGTATCTTCACTTGTTGCTTCTCTTGTTGTACCATCTGTATCAACAATTCTCAAATCATATTCTATTTCATATAAATTTTCTAAAACAACTGTAACTGTACTTTCTTCTAATGTTGTTACAATTTCAATACCATTATTATATCCTTCTTTGGATGCAACAATTTGCGCATTCACACAAGCTGGAACTTCAGCAACTAAACCACTTCCTCTTGTTTCACCTAAAGGACAGACATTGTTTATACATTGGAAACTAATTTCTACTTCTTCTAAATCTACTAATGCTCCACTATCTGAAACTGCAACAGGATAAACTGTAATTTCAGTTGTAGCATCTGCACAAATAGTATCTTCAATATCTGCAATTTCATCTTCTAATTCATTTTCTCTTGCTGCATTATTATCTAACACAACCATTGTTGCAAACTGGAAAGTATAATCTGTTTCTTCATCATACAAGGAAACTAAAACAGGATATTTAATATCATAAACAAAATGATAATTATTCATACAAAAAAATGTACTCATTAATGAACCTAAAGGACTACCTTCAGTAAAACTATCTTCAACTAACTCTCCATCTTCTGTAGGATACACTTGCATACTTAATGGCCAATTTTGTGAATACAATAAATTAACATTATAATCATTTGTTCCTCTTAATGCATCCCACTCAAAATAATCTTCATCACTTTCTTCACTTTGATAATAATTACTTCCACCAACTTTAATTGCTAAAATATTATTCATAATTATTTCTTTCAAACTTTTTTCAACATCTTCTTCATTCCAAACTTCAGTATCACAATCAAACTCCATCCATGAAAAAGGGATCTCATCATAAAGCACTAACATGTCAACTGTTAAATCTTCTAAATAAAAATTTTCATTTTCTTCATTCATAATTTCAATTGAAGTTTCTAACATTTCACCTAGTGGCACATCAACTTCTTCATAGAAAGAATCAAAGTCAAAACTAAAATCTTCTAACTCAATATGCACAGGATAATTTACAGTAAACCTAACTTCATCATTTAAAATTTCAACTTCAGTATCAACTACTCCAACACTTGCATTATTTTCTTCATACAATTCAAAATTATCTAAACAATCAACTAAATTATCATCAACATATTCTTCTAAAGCAATTTCCATTGTTTCTAAATCTGGAATTTGAGATTGCTGTACTCCGTTAGCTGCAATATAAAACCAATAACTTGTTTCGAAATCTGTTCCAGGAAAAATTTCTAAAGAATTTGAAAAAGGATTATGATCTCCCCTACCAATTTCATCAGTAGGTATTTCTAAATAACCTCCTTGTTGTCCCATTAATCTAACTGGTTCTTCAACAACTTCTTGAATACATTCACTAACATAACTATGTAATTCTTCTGCTTCATCAGGCACACTTAAAGATATAGCTTGTTGTGTTTCCCATTCTGAAGCAAACAAATTTGCTCTAAAAGTATAGATCATTATTACCGAAGCTAGCACTACTATTCCAAGAATTATTAACAAAGTCATCTGCCCCCTTTTTTGCATATTGATTTCAAAGGATTTTTAATTTAAATAGATTTTGTTATTATATAAATAAAAAAAAGAAATAATATTTAATTCCAGAAGATAATCCAGTCAAAAATACTTGCAAAAAAACCTTGATCATCTGTTTCTGCTGCTCTACTTATACCACCTTTAGCAGAACTTGTACCACTTAAAGAACCACCTGCACTTCTAGTACCTGATAAAACACCATCTGAAGATGAACCTAATCTACTTTGTTTACTTTCTGTTGTTGCAGTACTTACTGTTCCTTCGCTTGTATCTAATGGACTTACACAATCACTATCACCTTCTAAATATGCACCAGAATATTCATCACAATTATCCCATTCCCCTATTGCATTATAAAAGTAACAATATTCTTGTCCTATATATCCAATAAGCTCTTCTTCTTCATAACAAGGATAAACAACTCCTTCAACTTCACAAGCTCCATAGTAGTCATAACTTCCATCACTATCTTCATCTATTCCATTACTACAAACAGCATCTCCAAATCCACAATAACCTACACATAATCCTTCAACACAAACTTCATCATCAGAACAATCAGTATAATCTGTACATTCAGCAGCACTACTTAAACTAAATTCTCCTAATAAACCATTATTAAATCTAGCACCTGTTGTATCTTCCTCAGTTCCGAGCCTCTCAAAACCAATTGAATTACCTCTTCCTTCAAATACTGCGCCAGTATCACCAGTACTAGAAATACATTCACTATTATCACAAGTATATCCACTTGCACATTCACTATCTATAACACAAGATATTTTACCTGGATTTACTAATTGATCTACATATCCTGCATCATTTTCTTCTATTGTAAACCCTAAACTAAAACTAAAGCTTAACAAAAAACAAAAAGCCAATATTATTAACATTTTTTTCATTCCCATTTTTTCCTCCTTGATCATAAATAATTTATGAAAATAAACCTCCAACCCAACTAAAAAATCTACTAAATATTCCTTCATCTGTTTCAGCAGCTCTAAATTTTTCAACATCAACATTTCTACCAATTTGAACAGCTACTGTTTCACACTCTCCACTTACAATATTACATTCTTGCAAAGTACCACAATCATCATTGGAATAACAAATACTAGATAGTACTTCAACTCCTAAAGCCAAATTCTCATCTTCACATATATCTACACAACAACCATCTAAATTACAATAATTATTATCTCCTTGATCTGCACAATCTAAATCATTATTACAAATTGCAATATCACAAGAATAACTACTACAAGCAGAATCTGAACTACAACTTGAATCTGCACAATCAATTAAACCATCACAATTATTATCTAAACCATCAGCACAATCTTCACTAGCTTGAGGATTTATTGTAGCATCTCTCTCATTACAATCGAAATAAGCATTTATACTGTCCTCATCTTTATCACTTCCATCACAATATGAACTTGTAGTTGTTCCAACTTGAACAGTTTCCCAATTACAATATCCAGAATCACTACAACCATTTTCATCATTATATTCATCACAAGTTAAATCACTTCCAACACAGAAATTATTTTCACAAGAATATCTTGCTCTACCACAATCAGTATCTTCAAAACATTCTTCTTCAACAACCCATTCACCGTTTGTACATTCATCAACTGTTGAGCTTACAACTGTTTCTGTTGAATCACTTACAGGTATAACAACTTCTGTTTCTGCCATTAATTCTTGAGCATCTTCAGAAATACTACCTTCAATAATAATACAAATACCATTTTCACAAGTACTATATCCTTCAGCTACACAATCAACAGAATCATAAACTAAATATCCTATTTTGTTACAATAATATTCATTTAAAGCATCACCAAAACCACACACATCAACAACACTCCTTTCTTCTTCTAAACTTGAAACGTATCCACTTGAGCTACCTTGAACTTCATAATCCTGACCATCATTATCTTCACAAGTAATACAAGAATTACTAATACAAACACCTGAGTCACAATCACCATTTTTATTACACTCAACTTGACTATCAGTTTCTTGAACCCCAGTTTCAACTTCATAACTATACCAACTATCACAATCACTATCTAATAAATCAATACTACCATCAGCATCATTATCTAAACCATCAGCACAAGTTGGAATCTCATCAGTACAAACAATTTCTTCAACAGATTCAGTTTCTTCACCTTCATAACTATACCAACTATCACAATCACTATCTAATAAATCAATACTACCATCAGCATCATTATCTAAACCATCAGCACAAGTAGGAATCTCATCAGTACAAACAATCTCTTCAGTTTCAATAACAGTAGCTTCTAAAAGAATACTACTCTCATAATCGTACCAACTATCACAATCACTATCTAATAAATCAATAGAACCATCAGCATCATTATCTAAACCATCAGCACAAGTAGGAATCTCATCAGTACAAACAATTTCTTCAGTTTCAATAACAGTAGCTTCTAAAAGAATACTACTCTCATAATCGTACCAACTATCACAATCACTATCTAATAAATCAATACTACCATCAGCATCATTATCTAAACCATCAGCACAAGTAGGAATCTCATCAGTACAAACAATTTCTTCAGCACCAAAATCAAAAACTTCAGCTTCTAAAATAATACTACTTTCATAATCATACCAACTATCACAATCACTATCTAATAAATCAATACTACCATCAGCATCATTATCTAAACCATCAGCACAAGTAGGAATTACATCAGTACAAACAATCTCTTCAGCACCAAAATCAAGAACTTCAGCTTCTAAAATAATACTACTCTCATAATCGTACCAACTATCACAATCACTATCTAATAAATCAATACTACCATCAGCATCATTATCTAAACCATCAGCACAAGTTGGAATCTCATCAGTACAAACAATCTCATCTTCAAAAGTTAAAACTTCAGCTTCAATAGAATCAATACTATCTTCAAAATCAAGTTCTTCTGCTTCAATTATAATACTACTTTCATAATCATACCAACTATCACAATCACTATCTAATAAATCAATAGAACCATCAGCATCATTATCTAAACCATCAGCACAAGTAGGAATTACATCAGTACAATAAACATACTCAGCTTCTGTAAAACCATCATCTTCCTCAAAATCAAGTTCTTCAGCTTCAATTATAACACCATCATCTTCTTCAAAGTCAAGTTCATCAGCTTCAATTATAATACTATCATCGCCACTACTACTTGAAGAAGAACTTGAAGAAACTTCTACACATTCTCTATCTTCATTACATTCTTCATTATCTCCACAATCATTAACATCATCACAACCGCAATCTTCTACACAACTTTCTCCTATATTACAATCACCATCTCCACAATGAGGCTCACCAGCTCCACTATCTTCATCATCATAATAATCATAATCTGTTGTATCAGTATCATCTACATAATCAGAATCAACTAAAGAATCATCATCACTTACAATTGTATCATCAACAAGAATTTCAGCTGCATAAAAAACTGCAAATAGAATTCCCAACAAAAAGATTAACATAATAATTGAAGAAAACCACCAAGTTTTATAAAAAGCTTTTTTTCTAGCACTTGCACCTAATAAACTATTGATAGTATTTTCGTCAGTTCCACTTTTCAATAAAGCTTTTCTTATTTGGTCATCAGAATAACCTCTTGCTCTTGCATCATAAACATATTTTTTCAAAGCTTCTGTTTTATCAGAATTTTGTACACTTATATTTGAGCTTAACATACTTGAAATAGTATTTACATCAACTCCACTTTTCAATAAAGATTGTTTAATTTGATCATCAGAATAACCTTTTGATTTTGCATTAGCTATATAATTTTTTACAACATTAACTCTTTCATTATTTAATTCTACCAAAATTAATCCCTCTTTAAAATTATTTAGACTTTCTTACTTATAAAGTTTTTTAAAATGGAAGAACAAAGAATTGAAATTAAGATTCCTTCCACGTCAAGGAAAAATCATAACATTAAACTTTAAACACATAAACAAAAAAAATTAATTTAACACTGAAAATCTTTCTAATCTTCAATAAAAAATAAAAAATTCCAAATATTTTTTGCATCTTCATTTAATTCTCTAACAACTCCACCAGTTGGTAATGGTGGCCTTTGACGAGGTGCAGCTCTTCCACCAGAAGGTGCAGCTCTTCCACTATCTCTTGATGCAGAACTTCCACCGCTTGTAGGTTTTTGTCTTCTTGCGCTTTGAGTTTTTGATCCTGTTGAACTAGGTTTATTTACTCCATCATTTAATTTATTCCCAGATGCACTGTTTGGACTTGAACTTGGTTTATTTACATTTTTAGTTGTAGAACTTGTTCTTCTTTTATTAAAACTAATCCCACCTTCTTTTTTAGAATCTCCAGATTTACTACTCAAACTTTTTGATTTTGAAACACCTGAAGGCAATTTACTTTCTTTTTTTGTACTTAAACTTTTTTTATCACTTATTCCAGAACTTTTACTTGGTGTTTGTCCCTGCACTTTAGCATTAGCAGTATTGTCTTTTCCAACTTTATTAGGCAATTGCACTTTACCATTACCTGTATTTTCTTTTCCGATTTTACCAGGCAACTGAACTTGTGCTCCTTTATCTTGACCTTGGGCTTGACCATTTTGTCTACCAGGTAATTGAGTTTGACCTTGGGCTTGTCCACCTTCACGACCAGGTAAAACCCCACCTACTTTTGAAACTTCTTTTTTAACATTTCCTAATTTATTTTTCACACCTTGAGGAACACCTTCTTTTCCTGCAAGTCTATCTTGTGATTCTCCTAATCTATTTTTTAATTTTTCAGAACCTTCACCTTTCAAACCTTTTTCATTTACAACTTTACTTGACTTACCTGCAACATTACTTAACTGTACCATTGCTTTTTTCAAACCAGGACTATCAGGATTTTTCTCAATATTTTTTGAAACTGCTTGAGAAGCTCTATCAATTCCTTTCGCCATTTTCTCCATAGTTTTTTCTTGAAACTTCTCACCTTTCTCTTTTGTCATTTGTCCATTCTTAACTTTCTCGTCAATAGATTTTGATTCTCTTAATTTATTTACAACTTGTTTATTTTGATACTCAACATTATTTTTCATAACAACACCCATCCCTGCTTCATACATTCCTTTCACAGGACCAAGAATAGGATTATCCCCTGTAATTACACCAGAAGCTTCACTCATACAATAACCTTGAACACAAGTTTCACTTCTTCTACAATTATCATCCATCCTACAACTTTTAGGATCATTTTGTTGTACTTCAGCTTCTAAAGAAACACATGCAAATAATTCTTGATTACAAACTTCACCTTTAGCACATTCTTCATGACTTACACAAGAAACTATTTCTTCTCCTTCTTCAGCATTTTCAAGTTCACAAGAAATTTCAGATTCCGCCCTATATTTATTTACACATTCATAAGGATCAAGTTCTTCAGGATGATCTATTAAACAAGTTTCACCAGTTGTAACAATGTTTTCATCTACACAATTCCCTTCTTGTCCTTCACTTGCTCCACCCAGACCTTCACAAAATTCATCAAACCAAAGATAAGTTTCACTTTCATCAGTACATTGACTTTGCACAGGATTCAATTTTAAATCTGCACACATATAATTATAACCTTCACAATACTCTGCACTCATCCATTCATCATCACCTGGAATTCTATCTTCTTGAATATCACACCAACATTTATATTCAATTCTATTATCATTATTAATATCACAACCACCAGTAAAATCTACAAAACCATCTTCATCATTATCAACACCATCGCTACATTCAGCTTTACTACCTTCTAACTGACAAGTTTTAAATTCATTGTTAATATAACTAAGATAATATTTTCCAATTAAAAAGTTCAAAGGTTTTGCACTATAAGTATACATAGTTGTCCCATCAAAACTAGCAATTGCTTTTCCAAACAAAGCTAAATCAATTGAACTAATACTATTTCCTCTTACTAAAATTTCATATAAACTTCCTTGTGCTTCTTTCAAAGAAAAGCTTGGAGTTTCAATTCCTTCACCTCTAGAATCATAAACATAGGTTGCTCCATTAAAAATAATTTCATCTAATTTTTTTTCAACAGTAATAACTCTCTCACCTAAATTTAATTCATAAACTCCTAAAGCAGCATTATATTTTATATCATCACTTACAACACAAGAAATAATCTTTTCTTCACCATTACCTTTTATAATTTCTTCAGTCTCAGTAACATCATCGGTAACAGGAACTTCTTCACTAACAATTCCAGTTTTATAAGGAACAGATAAAGACAAAAAATCAGAATTAAAATTAGTACTTGGATTCTTAACAACAACTCCACTTAAAGAATTTTGATCACTGGTTTCTAAACTTACTTCAGTACTAGAATCTAAAAATATTTTACTTAATGAGTTAATTTCTCCTGAACTTAAATCCCAATAACTTTGTACATTTTCATCAAAATCTAAAACTAAATAATTTTCTTCTTCATATGAACTTATAGTATAACTTTCAGTCCCATAATCAAAACTAAACAAATTCTCATTTAAACTATGTGAACTTGCTTCAGTAATTTTATTTGTTGCTGCACTATTATAATATACATAAACATTTGCTCCATCACTATACAACCAAATTTCATCAACAGAACTTCCATCATTTAACAAGATTAAAGAATCTCCAGACTTAATATTAACACTTCCAACAGAAAATAATAAACTATTTACATCACTCAAATCTAATCCAGGATAATATTCAAAACTTAATTCTACATTATCATAAACTTCTTCAGAACTTGTAGTTGAACTTGTATCACCTTCTTCAGTAACAACTTCTTCTGTAACAGTTTCTTCAACAACTTCTTCAAGAACAGCACCCTCACCAATTTCATCAATATTTACACAAACACTATCCACACATTCAAAACCAACATCACAATCTCCTGCTACACAAAACAAACCTTCACCACCTTCACAATCTTCAGCACAATAATTATTTGCTCTCCAATTCTTTTCAGCTTGATCACAAATTCCATCTCCACAAGTTCCTGGAGCAGCAAAAACTAAAGGAATTACTAAAAGAAATAACACAATAAATACTAACAAACCTCTTTTCATTAGTAATTTAATAACCATATAGATATAAAAAGATTTCTAAAAAAAATTAAAAAATAAAATCCAGTAGATTGCTCCACCAGCTTCCTTCATCACCAGGTGCAAATGCAATTGGAAGTGTTTCTCCACTAAATGTTGGTAAGTCAAGTCCATAAATTTGGAAACCTGAATCTCTTTCACTATCATCACCTTCATTTATACATTCTGGATCTGCTAAATACAAATTATTACATGAAGTTATTTCAATACTTAGACTTACTTCATTTTCATATCCTGCTGATTTACAACCCCATGTGATTCCTGTACTACACTCACTTAAACTTAAACCAAATTCATTAAAGTCTAAATCACCATTTACATTTTCATCACAGCCACAATGATATTCTATTAAACCATCTCCATCATTATCACAACCACCATAAGCATCTGCATATCCATCATTGTCATTATCAATGCCATCACTACATCTTGCATACTCTGAATCTCCACTTGCTAAACAACCTGCATCTCTAAGATAAAATCTCCCATTAGAATCTTTACAATCTTGATAACATCCGGTCAAATAAGGTTTTCCTTGACAAGTCCAATCTAATTCATTATCAGCATTTATATCACAGCCACCAAAGAAATCCATTCTTCCATCACCATCATTATCAATACCATCTGCACAATATCCACTTGCTGTTGGCACATCGCTTTGTACACCTAATGCACATGTACTTGCATCTGAAGCATACCATGTTCCTACAACATCATCACAAAGAGCAACTCCTGCACTTGCTGAACCTGAATTTGGATCTACCTGACAAAAACTTGGAATCTGTGCACCATAACCACTTGTATAATAATAATCATCTTCTACATATCCATCTCCATCACAATCACAACCAATAAATTCACAAGTACTTGTTCCTAAACTTAAACTTAAATCTAAACCAAGAGAACCTAAAGTTCCTGCAATACTTGGTGTTCCACTATCATCACTAGCACTTCCACCAATTGTTAATGCATCTTGTTTTCCATCGAAACCATATTTACTTAATGATATTTCTTCATCTTTTCCATAAGCAACATAAAAACCATCGCCAGCTGAAGCAGATAATCTTGGATAAATTTCCATTACTCCGCCACTACTTGAACTTCCATAAATGTTTGTTGCTTCACCACTAATATCACCTTCATCAGTAAATTCGTTAATAAAAAACAAATCAAGATAAGCATTACTTGCTTCTGCATCCGCATATGTCCCTGCACAAGATCCACTACTTAATTCATATGAACTAACAGCAACCATTCCTTTTTCATAAGTGCTACTTATTGCACTTCCAGTTTTAGGAATAACAAAATCTTGTAAATAATGACAATCTCCACTTAAACCAGAACTACTTATCAAAGTGGTTTCTCTATCACCTAAAGCAGATAAAGTAAAATCTATAGTACCTGTTGTAGGATTAAAATTCCCTTCACCTAATTCAAAAGCACTATAATCAATACTTTTCTTATCATTATCATGCCAAGCAACAACAACATAATTATCATTCCCATATGTTAATTCTACTTGAGGATAAACAGCTTTTGAAAGAGTATCGCTTTCATCCAATGCATTTTTTGAACCAGTTAAAGGTTCACCATCTTCTAAACTAAATACTCTAACCACTGGTTTATACAAATTAGTAGTAGTCCCAGAAATTCCACCAGAATATTCTGAATTAATATTTCTCCAAGTTGCTACAAACACTTCTTCACCATTTAACTCACCTGCAACAAGATCAACATCACTCTTTGAATGACTAGTAATCATAGGTGAAAACAAAGCAATTTCATTTGCTGTAGCACCATTACAATATTCTGCATTTTCCTTATTACAACTCTCATATGCACTAACTTTTTCTAAACTATTTCCATTAATTTTATACATTTTAGAATAAACACCATAATTACCATCACTTTTATCTTCTGATTCCCAAGCAACAACTATATTATCTTCAAACATTGCAACTGAAGCTTTTCCATCATATCCTAAACCTGCCCACCAATTATTTTTTTCAGTTTTACTTGAATCAGCATTATGATTATTCACCATAAATTCACCATATAATTCATTATCAAGACCATAAAAATAATTTCCTTCTTCATCAAAAACTTTCATAGCAATATCCATTCCACCTCTTACATTTGGTACATATCCTATTCCTGTTGTTGTATCTACAGTAATAGTAAGATAAACAGACCCACAACCATCAGCACTTGCATAAGCAGAATCAGCATCTGTTTCCCAAGCAATTGTAAACTGTCCATCTGCATTCATTGCAACAGCTGGATTTTGTTGTAAACCATCTGTACATGTTGCTGCACTTCCTTCTGCTAACAAGCCATCATCAGAACTATATAATTTATAATAAACATTATTATTAATTTCATAAACAACTACAATATTATCTCCATTTGTTGCAGTCTTAATTGAATCTTCAGTAACATCATCACCTAATTCAATTATAAATTTTGACTCTTCACTTGTCAAACCTTCACTATCATCATTTTCATCATCACATTCATCATCTGAAGTATATAGATCACCTATTCCCGGACATTCATTTTCTACTGAAGCACTATATTGAGTATTATAAGAACTAATTGATTCATCTGTTGTTGCACTTGCACAAAAACTTCCAATAATTGCACTATCTCCTTTTCCAATAAAAGAATCTAAAGTACCATCACCATCACAATCACAGCCTCCACCATAATCTATAGATCCATCATTATCATTATCTTGATAATCATTACATTGTGCACTACTACTAGCAACACTTGCAATACTTGTTGCTGCAATTGTACTTGTTGCAGCACCTGTTGTTCTTGATCCTATTTCTGCACCACCAATTGTTGTTACAGCACCAACAGAACTAAAACACATTAAAAAAGCTAAGACTAACCCTATTATTATTTCTTTTTTTTTCATGAATATCCACCTCATATTTATTTAATCATATAAGCAGGAATTATCTATTTAAACTTTTCTATAAAATAAATTTTTTTAAATGGTAAGAACATTCAAATAAAAGATGGAAAAAACTTACGAAGAGTTAGAAACAATTTGTGCAAATTGTAGTATTAGTTTTAGAATAAAAGATATGAAAGTTAACAAAGAAACAAATAACTTAGTATGTGTAAACTGTTTTTCAAATCCTAATTGTAAAATTTTTAAAATAAGATAAACAAAGATTTTAAAAAGAAATTCACCTTCTAAAAAATATATGTCAGATTATAGATGTACAGTTTGTAACTGGGTTTATGAAGAAAACAAAGAAGATAAAAAGTTTTCAGAACTTCCAAGTTCTTGGCGTTGTCCAGTTTGTAATTCTAAAAAAAGAGTATTCATTTTATTAGATACAAAATCCAAAATTAAAATTAAACAAACTGTTTCTGATGTATTTATTGAACAACTTACAACTTGGGGAGTAACAAATTATTTTGGAATTCCTGGAACTTCAACACTGGGTGTTCTAGATGCAATTAGAAAAAACCCCAAAGCTAATTATTTACAAGTACGACACGAACAAACTGCTGCGTTTATGGCATCAGCTTATGGAAAACTTACAGGTCATGTTGCTGCTTGTTTAGCAGTTGCTGGTCCAGGTACAACAAACTTAACTACAGGACTTTATGATGCTAAATTAGATAACTCACCGGTATTAGCTTTAACTGGTTTAGTAAAAAGACAAATGATTGGTCCTGGAACTTTTCAAGAAATAGATCAACATTCTTTATTTGAACCTATTTGTAAATTCAACAAAGTTTTAATGTCAGAAGAACAAACAACTAAATTAGCAACTCTTGCTGTAAAACATGCTCTAATAAAAAAAGGTGTTTCACATATTAGCATTCCAAATGATGTACAAAAATTATCTTACAGAACAAAAATCTTACCTTTCAAAGGAAGGATAACCAACACTAATATTTCCCAACCTACAAAACTAATAAAAGAAGCAGCTTCAGTAATTGACAAATCAAAAAGACCTGTAATCATTTCTGGTTTTGGTTGTATTAATGAAGGTGAGAATTTATTAAAACTAGCAAACAAAATTTCTTGTCCAATTGTTACAACATTTAGAGGTAAGGGAGTTATTGATGAAGATCATGAATTGTATGTTGGTTCACATGGAACTATTGGTTCTACTTCTGCTTCAGATTTAGTTCAAAAATCAGACTTACTAATTGTAATAGGTTCTTCATTTTCTGACATGACTCAAATCCCAGAAAAGAAAATAATTCAAATAGACATTGACCCAATGATCCTTGGAAAAGAATTTCCTTCTGAAGTTTCATTATGGGGAAACTCTGCAACTATAATTCCATTACTAACAAAACAAGTTTCAATAAAAAATAACCCAAAATATTTATTAAAAGCTAAAAAATTAAAAGCTAAATGGATTAAGCTATTAGAAAAAGAATCTGATGCAACAAAAAAACCAGTTAGACCACAATATATTATTAAAGCTCTAAATGATTTACTTCCAAAAGATGCTGTTATTTCTTTAGACATTGGAGAAAATGGTTGGTGGTTTGGTCGAAATTTCTTCATGAAAAAAACTCAAAAAATGATTATGTCAGGTTATTTAGCTTCTATGGGTTTTGGTTTACCTGGAGCTTTAGCAGCAAAAATACTTTATCCGAAAAGAGAAGTTATTTGTATTACTGGTGATGGAGGTTTCACAATGGTAATGGGAGATTTCTTAACTGCTGTAAAAAATAATTTACCTATCAAAGTTTTCTTATTCAACAACAAACAACTAGGTATGATTATGCAAGAACAAAAAGTTGAAAATTATAAAAATTGGGAAACAGAACTTCACAATTGCGACTTTGCAAAATATGCAGAGAACTGTGGAGGACTAGGAATTAAAGTTACTGACCCTAAAGAATTACCTAAAGCAATTGAAAAAGCTTTAGCTTCAAACAAAGCAACCATTGTTGACATTGACACAGATCCAAAAAGATTTTTATAAAATCAATTCTACAAAAATTATTATTACATGTATCAATGCAAATGCTGCTGCTAAATTCAAAGTTAAGTTATGATACTTTTTCAAATATTTTGAAAAGGGTTTAAGTCTATTTGCCCAGTGAATATTACAAGAAGGAATATGTAATAAAATAAAAATACTTGAAATCACTGAAGTCCAAAAACTAATTAGTTCTAAGATTACCATAATTTAATTCAACTCAATAGACTATATAAAATTTACTACCTTTCTTGCATTCTTAACTCTAAATCACCTAAAGAGATATTTTTATCAACAAAACTTTGACAATTATCCATAGCATTACAAAATGAACTTCTACAAACTCTATAACATTTTATCATTTCATAACCTAATCTATCAATCATATCTTTATCAGTAACAAAATCTTTAAGAGAAGACCTAAACCTTACATCATAAGTACTTCTATCATCACAAACAATATATACAAAATTATCTTCCATTTTAAAAAAGCCTCAGGAGAGATTTGAACTCCCGACCTCTTGATTACAAGTCAAGTGCTCTACCACTGAGCTACTGAGGCATATCACAGAAAAAATATCTCAACCTTAAAAATCTTTCTATCCCTGATTTTTTATCAACCAATCAATATGTCCCCTATAAGACTCATCATTAAATCCAACAGCCCTAGAAAGACAACCAAATTTAAAATTATCTAAAGGTACTTCAGTTATATCTTGACTTGACAATTGTTTTGCAAAAGAATAACCACTAGGCTTAACAAGAGCATATTTATCTCCAAAAAAACCACTTGAAAAATCTCTATGAGCCCAACGATCAAATAAATGATGTTTAAATATATCTCCTTCCCAAGATCCTAATAATAAATAACGTTTATTATTAGAAAATGCAGCTTTAAAACTAGGTTCACTAAGAACATCATAAGCACTAGAAAATAATGCTCCTTTTTTACCTTTTTCTGTAACATCTAAACTAACTCTAGATCCAGGTTTAGGCATTTCTACACCATCAATTTCTCTCAAAAGAACTCTTCTTTTCAAACCAACATCAACATAAGTTCTTCCCATTGATTTTCCATAAACTAAAACATTCCCTAACATAAAAAATACAAACAAGAAACAACATTTAAATATTTAGATTTTAGAAAGTTATTTTTTAACTTTTACAAAAGCTCTCATTTCAACACTCATAACTGGATAAACATTTTTCAATTCAAACTTTAAGTTCTTCATAATTTCACCAATGATAACTTTATTTATCAATTCATTATAGGTTAATTCTTTTGCATAATTTAAACAATAATCTTGAGTTTTTCTTTTCAAATCTGTCAAAACTCCTCTTTGAACAGTTTTCTTAATCAATAGTAAAGGTTTCAATCTAACTTTAACATCATCTTTAGTTACAACAACAAAAGAATCATCAATTCTTCTTTTTGCTCTCTTTACAATTCTTTTCACTAAAGGAACTGGCATAAACATACCTTCAAATTCTGTTAAACAATCATTACCTTTTACTTCTATAACTTTAAACTTAAGTTCCATGTTACCGGATCTTTTCATTTTCATAAATGTATTCAAACTAACTTTTACTCCTCTACCAACTAACAACTTTGGATCTGCAGCTGTTGTTTCTCCAAATAATTGATTATCAAAAACTTTAGGTGCTTTTAGAGCATACCATCTTTTCTTAGTTACTGATACTCTTGATTTTTTGTTGATTAGTTTTTTTGCCATTTTATTCTATATACATTTTTGCTCTTTTTTTATTATACATCCAATCTTCAGACATAATTCCTTTTGCCTTATAATATTTCGCCAATCTTTTAATTTTTGATTCAGTTAATTGTAATCCTCTCTTACCTACCATATCGTGTTTATTTTCGGTCATATGTTCAATAATGTCTACATGCCTTCTAATTAAGTGCAACATATCTTCTGGTAAATCTTTAACTAATTTTTTTTCTTGTAAAACTTTTTGAATTTTCTTTCCTAACAATGTTTTAACTGAAGGAATACCATAACTATCTCTTAGAATCAATCCAATTTCTGAAGAACTCTTTTCTTGTTTTGCTAATTTAACAATTAACTGTTCAACTTCTTCAGCTTTATAGCTAACCCACTCTGGGACACTTTTCTCAACTGGTTTTGTACTACCAGATTTTCCTCGTTTACCTGAATGCATTCGTGCCATCTTATTTTAATTTCCTAGAGAATTCAAATCCTCCAGGCCTAGTCTTGCTTTCACAATTCTATCCTTTACACCTGTTAAAAATTGTGTATTTATAAAGCTTTCTAAACCCTAATTTCTACCTTGCCTTTTCAGTTCATGATAATCAAAAACTCTATTCTTATACATATGCTTACATTTAACTTTAGTATCGCACCAGAATTCAAAACCCTTATCCCAAACATCAAAGCCTAACCATCTATCATCCCAAGCATCCATTTCTTTAGAATATCTAAATTCTACTTTCTCTAAAACTTTCCTTGATATTAATATACATCCCATTCCAGTAAAAGCAACTTTCAACAATTTTCCAGGCCACATTTCTTGATCAACTAAATAACCTGTATTATTCCAATCAATTTCTCCTGAAGAAAACACCCAAGCAAAGGGCATAACTCTCAATTCACCTAAAACTGGATGCGATCCAAAATACAGCCCTGCACAAACATCTTTTTCATGTTTAATTAATTGTTCTACAACATCATTTGGTGGAATAACATCTTGATCTAAAATTAAAAGATAATCATAACTCTCATCTAAAACTTTTTGTCTAATAACATTATGATCTCTTGTCACCATATCTCTAATTCTATGCATATGACCATTCCTTAAAATATCAAAACCTTCACTTTTTACTTTCTCATAAAACCATTCATCTTTAGAGTTATCAACTAAAAAAACATCATGCTTTTGTGCTTTTAAAAAATCACTAAATTCTTTCCAACAATAATCATACCATTCTGTTACTGGTGCTGCAATTAAAACTTTCATAAAAACAAGAAATAAACAATACTATAAAAATTTATCTTAACTTTCCACCATTTTGCAAATAAGCATATAAATCAGCTAATTGAAATCTAAACTCACGAATTTGTTCTCTATATCTATCAGATCTTTCAAGCTTAGCAAATTCAAAAGAAACTAAACTTAAATCAGCAACAAAATGTGTAGCAGAACTATAAGATTGATATTGATCCCTAATAGTAAAAAGTCGACTGGAAATATTTTGAAAAACTTCAGAGTTTATTCCATCTTCTAAATTCATTAGATCATAAGATTTTTCAAAAAGGTTAATTACAGTTTCTTCAGGATTAGCTATTGTCTTTCTTTTTCTTAATAAGTACCTTAACTCTCCACCAACCAACATTGTTTTATCAAACATTTTTTTAAACTCCAAAAAAATCTAAAGGACTAACATCGCATCTATAAACTTCATTAACTAAAAACATCCATCTTGTATTACATGGGCCATAATCAGTTGCTAAAGGATTACCATTTGCACTCTTAATATTTAACTTTAAACCATCAGATAAATTTCTAACTTTTTTACCATTTTCATCTATAACAAAAATATTATCATCAACTAAATTTTTTCTTAATTCATCAAAATCAACAGAATCCCCATCAACAGAAACAACTGTTTTTTTATCAATTCTTTTATCTTTCCAATCAAAATAAACATTATTATTATTTCCATAACTAATGGGACTAGCTTCATCAAGTTCTAACCTTTTTACAGCTAAACTAATTTCCACTTTTTCTTTAGGCGCAACTTCCAGGACTAATTCACCTTCCTTAACTACATCCCAATTATAATCTTGAGCAACAGCAACACTAGTACACAATAAAGCTAAAGCAGAGATTCCAATTAAACCTATTTTTTTTACAGATCTTTTTTTAGGTAAAACTATTTCATTATAATCAACTTCCCATTTTCTAGAAAATGCCTCTAAAACATTAACTAAATTAATTAATTCCTTTTCAACAAAATTCCCATCAACTTTTGAACTTACTTCATTCAAATAACTTTGAGCATGTTCTCTTCCAACTCTAGTATTAATTCCTCTATCTTCTAACTCATCTAATCTTTCTCTCAAATAATTACTAGGATTATTTACAACTAACATTCCTTGATACCAATCATTAACTTCTCTCTCAGCTCTTGATAAACTAAGAACATTATCTTCAACAATTTCTTCAACATTTCTTTGAGAATAAACTTTATCTAAAAATCTTGTATAAGTTTGATTAATTTTTTCAATTCCATTTACTACACCATCCCTATTCTTAATTCTTCTTACTTGATCCCAAGAAACATTTCTAACAGTATCAACTAAATATTCTAAACTCTCAACTTCTTCTTCTTTCTTCAAATATTTTCCAACAATATTTAGATTTTCAATTCTATTTGCCCAAGCATGATTTCTTCTTAAATTTCCTAAACCACATTCTTCTAAGAATTCTTGACCATAAGTTTCTTTCAAATAAACAACAGATTTTCCTAATCTAAGATCACTAACTAAATCTTTACTTTTCATAATGCCAATCTAAAAACTATAGTTTATATAATTTATTATACTCCAATCATTAACATAAAAAACCTTATAAATAAATACAACCCTATAAGAAACAAGATGGCATTATTCGAAAAGATTAAACAATTTCTAGTTTCAGAAGAAACTTCAAGAGTTATTGCAAAAACTCAAGCAGACGTAACAAGAATTGATACAGATATTAAAATGATCACTCAATCACTCTCTTTTACAAACTTAGGTTTACCTACTATAGATTTAAAGAACCTTGCAAATACTGCAAAAAACAGATCTGATGAGGAATTAGCTCCTATTTTAAATCTAACAAAAGTTTATGCAAAACAATTAAAAAAAGCAGGAACTAATGGACAAGAATTAGTAGCTAACATAACTATTGCAAAAACTAAAAGTGCAGACATCTTAAGCAGATTTAATGATTTTAATAGAGCTGAAGGAAAACTGACTAAGTTACTTGCACAAAAAAGCAAAGGTGGAAGAACAACATACGACATTTTCGAAAAACATATGGGTAATCTTGGTGATAAAGATAAAGAAGAATACTTAAGATCTAAATTTGCAAGAGCAACTTCACCACTTAGAGCAATCGCAAAAGATAACGATGCTTTAATTGCTGATTTAAACACAACTCTTTCAACTACAATAGAAAAATTAAATGCATTAAAGAAAAAATCTCCAGAACTAAAAGATTTTGATGAGATTTGTAAGAAATGTCAAAAATTAAATCCTGAAGCTGTTTCTAAAAAAACCTTAGTAGATAATCTTAACTTACTTAGTGAATATACAAAAAAATACACAGCGGCTCAAAACAAATTAAGATCATGGAGAGATGAAATTTATCCAGTCCTATTAGAAGCTGAAAAACATTTAGAAACAGATTTAATTACAGTTAATAGACTTAGTGGAGATTATGAAAGAATTAAAAAAGATTTAAGAATAGTCTTCAAAGAAACAACAACTTACTTAAGAGAATCTGGTAAAATTCAAAAAGGTAAAAATGCTAGAAAAGCTATTGATAATGAAATAAAAGAGATTGCAAAGAGACTAAAGAAAATTTCAGATATGAACGAGTCTGCAACAAAGATTTTAACAAAAAAACCTACTTCTGCAGGTATTGGTGCTGCTTTTGATTTAAATTTTGAAAAAAAGAGTTTTAGTTACGGCAAAGACACTATGGTTTGTAAACATGATCTTATGGCTAATGAAATAGCAAATCATCATAAACTTTTAATTGAAAAATTAAAATTACAAGCTGAGATGGCAGGAAAAAAAGACAAATATGATATAAAAGCTGAGTTAATAGAATATACCGAAAAAATAACTCCATTATCTCAGGATTTATATGATAACATAAGAGATTTTACAAGAAACACATTTTATCAAATGGCACGTCAGATTTTAAGAAGTGATACTCATAATCTTGGGAGTGAAGCATTAAGAGCAAGAGAAAATCTGTGGAGATTAAAGGACAGAGAGAGTAATATAAAGGATTTAATTAAAAATTATAAAAAAGCTATGGATAGTGAACTTATAAAATTAAATAATTATCTAAAAATTCTAGAAGAAGAAAAACTCTTAATATTAAACAACATAGATTCTATCTATAAATAAATTTTTTTCCTTTTCTTTTTGTACAATAAGCACAATCTTCTAAATGTTTTCCAACAAGAGTTTTAATTCCTGGATTTATTATTTGGTTTAATCCATGTCTATAAACTAAATCAGGATCCATATCACAACTAGTTTCAGCAAGTCCAATTAACATTTCTTTAACTTCTCTATCTATAACAGAGCCTTCTCTATAATTCCTAGGTAAAATTCTTACAACATCATTTCCTAATTGCTTAACTGTTTTATCATATACTCTTTTATTGTTTTCTTCAAAAACACCAATAGAAGCACTACCTCTTTCAAGACCATATCTAAACATAGACCTATCAGTTTGTCCATCACCAAAAATTAACAATCTTCTTCTTTGAATAAAATAATCCCCTAATCCTAAATCCTGAAACAAATCTACTCCTTCACCTTTACAAATTCTTTTTATTGCTTCAATTTTTTCAAAAGAGCTAACCATATTTCCAACCCGATCTATTCTAACCCCATTCTCTTCAAAGCTTCCTGCATACAAAGAACTTAAATGTGGAAAAACTTTTGTTCCTTTTATGAAAGCTTCTGCACCAGAACTAATAACATGATGACTAATATCTAAACCATATATTTTTCCAAATTCATTTATTCTATCAAACCATTCAGGTAATCCTGGAGACAATTGCACTTTTGGACCAAATTCCTTTTCTAAAATTTCATTAGTCATTGCAGGAAAATTTCCTTCTTTACAATCTTTAACAAACTGTTGCAACCATCCTATTTTCAAATGTACCCCATCACACAATTTCCAATATTCTTCAGGAGAATTAACACCATGAATTTCTCTTAAATTATCAATATATTTTCTAAAAAGTGGATACTGTTGAAACTCTTCAGAAAGCGTCAAATCAAAATCATAAATAAATCCTACATTTACCATAAAAGAAAAAGAAATTAACTAATTATAAACTTTTTGAAGCTTAATTCCTAAAATTAAATTAATTATAAACATTTCCTAATTATAAATTTCTTTCTCTCAAAATATCTCTCAATATTTTTCTTGCGATCATATTTCTTCTATCCATTAAAGATTCTGTAAAAGAACAATTTCCAAAAGATCTAAAACTATCATCAATGCTCACATCATTAATTTCGGGAACTCTATCTAACAACAAATCTAATTGACCAGAAACAGTTACAGCATAATCTTTACCAAATATTTTTTTATCTGGTCTCCAAGGAAATCTTTCCCATCTAAATAAACCTTTTCTACCATCCCAAGAGCCATAAATAAAATCAGGTTTTCCGAGTTTACCTCTAATAACTAAATCAAATTTGGAAGGACTAGAAATTTTATATTCATCAGATTCAATAAAACTTTTTGAAATAGATTTAATTTCATACTCAACAATATCTCCTGGTTTAAGATTAACACCATCTAAATGATGCAAATAAACTAATTTAGATCCTCCTTCTATAGGAATTAATAAATTATTTCCTCTTGAATCTAACTTTAATCTAACATAACCTTTAGCCATACCTAAATAGAATTTTGTAACTCTTTTTAACTCTTACTATTTATTCTTTTTCTAAAAATTCATCATACATTTCAGGAATTGTTTTCCATTCAACTTCCCCAGAGTCTATATAAGGTTCTAATCTTTCTGTCCACAGATCAAACAACTCTTCATTATCATTTATTTCATCAATCTCCCCAATACTCCAAGAAACATACATCGTATTAACTTTTCCAACTTCAACATAAGTTAAAGCTTCATCAAGTTTTTCAAAATAAATATTAATATCTTCTTCATCAAATTCAATATTACTTAAGTCACCTTTTTGTTCTTCAGAAAAACCTCTAAAAATATTATCAGAAGGAAAATAAACTAATTCACCATCAGGGTCATTTTCAATCCAATTATCTCCACTACTAACTCTCCAAGGATGTATTCTATCTTCTAAATCAACAGGAAAGGCATCATGACAAGCACCAGGGTTTTCACAATCCTTAAACTCTTCAGGCCTATTTTCTTCTGGCATTGACATCACACAAAAAGCAACACCACCAGTTGTAAATTCATACCCTACATCAATTGCAGCTTCAACCCAATCTAATTCAGAACAAATACCTGACACATGTCTTACTTCAAGACCTATTAAATCTTCAAGTTCATTTTTTAACACAGTTAGTTTATGAGCAAAAAGTTCTTGATCAAGATTATCTCTTTCAAGATTACCTCCCCAATCTGCATGAACACCAATACCATGCCCTCTTTCATATAATTCTAATATAACATTATCATCCCAATTTTTTGAAGCTTGTATAAATTCAGTTCTTACTTCAAAAGTTCCTCTTAAACCTCCATCTTCTAAAATTGTAGCAAAATTTCTTACAGTTTCGGCATGATCTATAAACTGTGACTCAATTGATGGTTCTTCAGTCCAACCTTCAATATGAATCATTATTCCTAAATCTAAAACTGTTTCTTCTTCTTCAACAGAACATCCTGATAGTAAAATTAAAACAAATATAAAAATAATAAACTTCTTCATCTTTTTACTTAAGAGCAGTTACTTTAAAAGTTTAACTTTAATAAAAAACTTTTTAAATTCAAACAGCATCAAAAGATTATGGGAATCTTTTCAGAACTATTTTTTAAAACAGAACTTTCTTTAAACAAAGGCAATAATTCTTGGAAAGCAAAGCAAGTTCAAAAAGTTGAAAAAGATATTAAAAAAATAAAATCAAACATTGAACAACTAAAGGGCGAAATTATAAATAGAGAAGGCCAATTTGAAAAATTAGAAAAAAATCTAAAATCTTGGGTAATAAAAAAAAGACCAGATTTAAATATAGAATTTGAGAAGTTTATGAAATTAATTAACGAATACTTATTATTGTTTAATAAAATAAATGAATTAGAATTAAAAGCTTCTTTAGATAATAATCCTCATCCGGAACTAAAAAAACTATACGATTTAACAAAAGCAAAAAAATCTTTTTTACAAAATGAATGGAAAAGAATTGATCAATTAGCAGCTAAACCTTCAAATAAAACCAATAAAATTGAAACAACAATAATAAAAAATATGAGAACTTTACAACCTGTAATTAGAAAAGCTGTAATGGACATATTCAGAGAATTTGAAGAAATTGAAACCATTCAGTCTTCAGTAAAAGCAAATGTAAAATCAATCCAAAAATTAAGAAAAAGAATAAATTCACTTCGAGGATCAAGATCTTTTAAACCAGCATATAGCCATTAAAATCTTTCTAACTAAATCAAATTCTACCTTTCAAATAATCTAACCTTTTACTTTCTTCAAACTTCTCAATTGCATATCTCAACATTGTTCTAGGCATTTGATTATAATATTTTTTCAAAAACTTTTCTTCAACACCAAGATCCCTATTTCCAATTTCTCTTAACATCCACCCAACTGCTTTATGAATCAAATCATGAGAATCATTTAACAAAATCTCAGAAATTTTCAAAGCATCATCATAATCTTTTTCTCTAATAAAAGTAAAACAGGATAGAATAGCTACTCTCTTTTCCCATAAATCTTTTGACTTAGCTAATTTATACAAAATTTTTCTATCCTTATCTAATAACCACCTACCTAAAATTTTAGGAGCTGAAAGATCTACTAAATCCCAATTATTAACATACTTCAAATTTTTCAAATACATCTCTACAACTTTTTTTGGATCTTCTTTATATTTATGTTTCAAAATAAAAATAGCAGCTAACCTGTATTCATGATATTCACCTTCGAAAAGTTTTTCTAGATCATCAAAAGAAATCTCTTTATGTTTCTTAGCAATCTTTCTAATGGTACCTACTCTCATACCTAAAAATTTATCACCTTCCCCATATTCTCCTTTTCCAGTTTTAAAAAATCGGGCATAGTTTTTAGCAAGTTTTTCATCAGCAACTTCTTTCAAATCTTTTATTATTTGCATAATTTTAATTTTATTAGAAAATATATAAACTTAACTTATAAAAAAATAAAAAATATTAAGGTCTTAGCTTATCAAGAACTCTTCCAAAAAATCCTTTTTCTTTTTGTTCTGGAGCTCTATCTAAATTTTCATTTCTAACCATAGTATCTTCTGAGCCAGGACTACAATATCCTCTACCTTCTTCATCTTCAAGACATACAGAATTTTCACCCACAGCATCTGAACAACTTCGAGCTGTATAAAAAGCAAAAGCTTTTCCTGAAGAACCATCTACAGAACATCTTAACTCTTTTAAATGGGTTGAACTTTGACAACTATCTGAACCTCCACTATAATATTCCCCATTAGTTTTCCAAACTCCTTGAGAAATGGTTCCAGCAGTCTCATAATCAGAACCATCATCACTCTCAATACAAACAACACATTCTCCTAAATGTCCCTCAGTCCCATCAGTAACACAAGCAGCATCACTATCACAATCATTATCTCCCCTACAACTATCACTAACAGCACTTCGAGCAACTTGAACAACTCCCGGCTCTTCAGAATAAATTTCAACTTCTTCACAAGGATCAAAATTAATTTTGCTAGTACTATGCACACCATCACTTGTAACACTATCAAAATAAAAATTCCCTAAAGTATCAAATCCACCAGAACTAAAAATAGAATCATCTTTTTCAGAACCACAAGCATCATTTCCATCTAGATCAGTAAGATATACAGAAAAGGAATCATCACTAACGCTTTCATAAACATGAGCAATAGTATTTTCGTCAACAAAAATCTCTGCACTTGTAAAACTTATAACAAGAACAACAAATATAATTAAACTTAAGATTATTTTTTTCATAACTATAAGATAATATTAATAGATATATAAAATTATTCATTAAAATAGCCATTTAATCTTAGAAAATAAACTTCCAAAAAAGCCTAAATCTTCAGCAGCTCTTCTAATAGGCATAGGCATAATTTCATCTTCAATATTCTTGGCATAACATTCTTCTTCTTCACTCTCTGCACTTGGATACCAAATTCCGGGACTATCATCACACCAAGCATCATTCCCAGCAACTTGACTTCCTGGAACAGCATTACATAAACTTGAAGCTAAAGCACTAACACTATCTCCCTCATTATAAAATCTTCCTTGATCAATAAACCCATCTTTATCACAATCACATCCAAAATTAGAACAACTAATACTTAAATCATCATCAACATTTCTAACTAATTCTGTAACTCTTTCAACACACTCTCCATCAACACATTCATGATGACTAATACATTGCGAATCAGTAGAACATTCATCCCATTCATCCTTTGCACAAAAATCTCCACCATCTCTATTATACACACAACCATTTGAACATTCATCTTTTTTAACCCAAACTTTTCCACCTATTTTATTTCCTTCTTCACAACCACAGCAAGCTTCTCTTAAACTGGAATCATCACAAGTATCAACAAATTCATAAGAGCTTAAAAGTTTTTTATGTAAAGTTTTTGTTGGTGTAGAAACATCTTTTCCAGAATCTTGTTCATTACAACCTAAATTATAATTTTCATCTGAAACATCATCTAAAGCATCATTTAATTCTTGACTAGACAAACAATAATCGCCATTACCTGTGCTAACACAGCCATACTCACAATAAACAAAAACAGAATAAAATTCATCATCACCAAGATTATTAGTATCTACATCAGTTGAATAATCATAACATATATCATAATCAGAACAATATTCTTTCAAATAAGATCTATATTCTTCCCATTGTTCAACTTCCCCATCTTCGCTATAAACAGCTTCATAATATCTTTCATCATAATAGCCTGCTGCATCTCCAACTTCAAAAACTACAACTACAGAATTAGAAACAGAATTATCACTTACACAAGAGTCATAATAAAAAATATCATCAACTTCAATATAACCTGGGAAATAGATTTGTCTTTTATAATTTTCATCACTTTCAAAAAGTTCTGCACTAACTAAACTCATCATAAAAATTAACAATATAAAAATAATAAACAACCTCTTCATAAAAACATTAGAATTATACTAAATATATAAAACTTTCTTAACTGATCTAAAAAAAATAAAAAATAAAAAAATTAGAAACAAGCAATAGTTCCATCTTTTTCTAAAATTTAAAACTTGAAAGAATCAAACTATAAAAAATTTAATGGATTCTTAGTTGCTAAAGAAGGTTCAATATAACAAGATAAATGACACCTGTTATCACATAGAGGAATTCCCCCAAATTTTCTCCTTCCTTCTTGAATTGCTTTATCATAATCTCCAATTTCTAATAAATTTACTTTAGATTTAAGTAATTGGCAAGGATAAAATAAACTTCCATCAGGATATACATGTGGAGTTAAGGATGGTTGGCAAGAAAAATTTTTAAAATTTTTAATTATTTGTAAATATTTATAAGAGTTAAACACAGGATTCCCATTTTTCTTTTTCGCAATAATTTTATCAATAAATAGTCTATAGGCCTTGGAATTTAAAAGATCCTTATCAGGATATACTCCAACCATAGCAGGAACTACTGCAAAATTTATTTTATTTTGAAAACAAAAATTCATAACATTTTCAGCATCTAACAAAGAATCTTCTGTTACTACACAGTTGATTACAAACTCAAAACCTTTTTTCTTTTTCAAAGAATTTGCAATAAGAATATTCTTCATTACAATATCAAAACAACTAATGGGCCTTCCTACAATTTTTGAATATTTAACAGGATCAAGAGAAGACAAACTAATAACTAAGTTATCAATATTATCTAAAACTTCTAAATTCTTCTGCAACAAAAAACCATTTGTATTAACAGATACGGGATTAAATCCTATTTTTTTTGAAAACTTACATAAATCTAATAAGTCTTTTCTAAGAAATGGTTCACCCCCTGTAAAATATATAGAAGAACATTTATTCTTAAGAATTGACAATACTTTCTTAGTTTTTTCTGTATTTAGTTCATCCATTTTCAAATCTGGATATTTCTGTTTAGCTGAACCATCATCACAAAAAGAACAAGCATAATTACATCTTAAAGTAAGATAAAAAGTTGCAAAATAAGGAAGAAGAATTTCTTCACCCATTTTATATTTAACAATATTCTTCAAATAATTCTTTGCTAAACCACCAGATAACTGAGATAACTTCATAATAAATAAGAAAAAAAAGGAATATATAAAACTTTCTAAACTGATCTAAAAAAAATAAAAAATAAAAAAATTAGAAACAAGCAATAGTTCCATCTTTTTTAACCCAACAATTTTTACCTTTACCACAAGTAAAATCACAAGCTTCTCTTATTTCATCCTTTGATTTAAAAGTTGCAGGCTTTGGAGCTACATAATCTAATCCTGATTCATCAGTTTCTTCAACTTCATCTACAACTACATCTTCAGTTTCTTCAGCTTCATCACATAGACCATCAAAAACTTCTTCATCAAGACAAGTAGTTCCTTCATCCATAATTGGAGTACATCCTGCAATAAGAATTACAATAAAAGCCATTAATACCAATATTATTTTTTTCATCTTTCCCTCCTTTAAATTTTAAACTTAGTTTAGATCAAACTTTCTACATTAATAACTTTTTCTATAATCATTCAAGTACTAAAATATTAATAAAAAGAATTTACAAAATTCATAACAGCTACTTCTTTTTCTTAACTTTCTTAGATCCAAATAATTTTTCAAATTTCAACCCATACCAATTGTTAACTCTTAAAAGTTTAAGTATAGGTTTAAACAACCCAATTATAATCAATCCTACCGAAACCAAACACCAAACAGCGGGCCATTCATTTGGACTAGGTGCCAACACTTTAGATAGAGTTGGTCCAAAAATAACATGAAATAAACTAACTCTCCAAGAACCATATAGTAATGGAATAATAAATGCAGCAAACAAATAAATAGACCATACAGAATATCCTAAACCATTATATGGAATTGACCAAGCTAGATGCCAGCTCCCGGAATAAGAACATAACTCAGTACCACATAATAAATCTACTCCAGGGATACATGTTCCTGACCAAGCTAAAGGATATAATTTAATTAATATCAAAACTGTACAAATAAAACAAATAATATAAACAAATTTACTTATTTTCTTTCTAAAATCCTCAGGAATAAAATACATTGCAATCATATTAATAAAAAAAGGTTGAAAAGAAATATGTAAATAACCTAAGAGAGTTAACATTTGATTAAAAGGTAGATGACAAAGATTTATCACAAAATAAGTTAAAAATTGTAACAATTCCATCAAAGAAAAATAAATAATAGGTATCCAAAGCAACTTATATTCTTTCTTAGAAATTAAATAAATTCCAACTACAATACCAATAATTGCAAATATAATTGACGCAGCAAAACTCCAACACATAACCAACTAAACCAAAATCAAGTTTATATATTTATGCATATCAAAAAAGAATAATCATTTTTCTAACAGTCATAACAATTAATCACTATGAAATTTAGACGAATGAGGCCAGATATTTTTTATTTGAGAAATTATCATTTTTGTCTTTTCATTATTTGCACTACTTAAAATCCCTCTCAATTCTAAATCTTCAACATCTTTCAAAACATCCCAAAAGATTTCAGAAGCATTCCAATAATTTATAAGGTCTTTTTTAAACAATTGATACCAAAATTTCTTTCTATAATAACCTAAATGTAAACTCGATCGCCTATGTAAAAAAACATCAACCCCTTCTCTCCAAGCATTATGATCAAAAGTACTATTAATCCCACTATTTTCAAGAATGTTATGAATAGACTCATGCAATATTGCAGCATGTTGGCTACTATCAATTTTACCATGCCAAAACCAAGGCAAGATTTTACTTTTCGAAGATTCAAATTTTTTAAAATCTTCACAGGTAATTTTCAACTCTTCAAAATATCCAGCCCAATCAACATTAACATATTTCATATAAGCAATTATCTTTAAAACATTAATATATTCAGGAACATATCTACCTAATTTTCCAAGTTTATTTTTTAATTCAACAATATTCATTAAATCTGGAAAACGCAAAATAGCATCAGCTTGATCAGAAGATAAAGACCTAAAAGCTTGGTAAACTAAATCATGCCATTCAGTCCAATTAAGAATTCCACTACCCCCTGAAACATGATCTAAATGATTTTTTGTTTTAGGCAATAATATTTTTCTAGCATCTTCTAAAGAATAACTTTTTTTAAGATATTTTTTATAAAAATAATCTGGAACAGATACAATTGCATGCATTAACACAACTTCTTTCTTAGCAACTTTCCGAACTAAATGATTACTAAAAGAGAATCCAAACTTTTGACAAAAAAATTTAAGTTCATTATCATAGACTTCCTCAGCTGTTACCATAAAATATCATTAGAACTAAATATTTATAAAATTAACCTCATTAAAAAGTTATAAAAGAAAGATTAAATTTACTCTAAAATATCCTCAATAAATTTTTCATGTGGCCATTCGGGATAAAATTCATAGTATCTTACAAATTCTTCCAAATATAAAGGCTCATTTTGATCACTTAGTAAACCATCACTCTCATAGGTAGATAACACATATCTTCTTCGCGCAGTATCTCTTTTAATATAAACAACAAATCTTTTTCCATCATATTCTCGAGTCTTAGTATTTTCAACTTTCATTTTTTAACCTTTATTTTCTCAAAAAAAAACACCTCAAATACTCTTAAACAAAATGAATAGCCCCGCCAGGATTCGAACCTGGGTCTATTCCTCCAAAGGGAACAATGACTTACCTAAGTATAATTACTTATACATAATTGGCCACTACACTCCGCAAGTATTTGCAAACAAACACTTTCTACGGGGCTAATAGTGTGGCCTAAGATCAAAAAAGATCCTCTATTTTTAAATTTAATGTTTTTAATCTATAATCCAAAGTTGACTTTGAAATACAATATCCGTACTTTTTCCAAAATAAATACTTAGAAAAATGAACAATATTTGAAAAACCAACCATTTTTTGCCATTGTTCTAAATTTTTCTTTCCAGAAATTTGATAACACCATTGATGATCTCTCTTATCATACCACTTAGCATAATTAAATTCTAGTATTTCAAACAGTTCACCTAAATTAAAAGAAAAATCACTTTTCTTAAAACAAAATTGAAGCCTAGGGTAATAATTATAATCTTTTGTTTGCTTAGAAAATTTTAATGAGCCGTCTGTATCAAACAAACCTCTTAAAAAATTAATTAAAGCTATTTTATTTGGAAAATTAAAAATTTGTAAATTTTCCTTTTTACCTCTTGATAGACCTAAATCTAATAATTTTTGCATTACTTTTTTATTTTCAAAGCTCAAATAATAAGCATTTCTATCTTTTCTCTTTCGAATATAAACTTTAACATCAAATAATTTTTCTATATTAGGTTTCAAATAAAATTGATAATAATAATAATCCTCAAGAGAACCAACTATAGTAATCCTATTTTCTGTAGAGTGAACATGTCCATCACCATAAATAGCCCCAATTAACTCAAATAAAAAATCCTCCATAAAAGATTTAATTAAAAGAAATATATAAAGCTCACGAGCAAGTATGCCTTGACCACACTAAATAAGAATTATGTACGAATCACAAAATACACTTCATCGCCCAATTTAAACCTTTCAAGAACTTTTTCTTCTACTAGCTTCTCAAACCACTTCAATCTTCTTTCAGAAATACTTTTTTTTCCACCTAAACTTCTGGTAGCAAAACTCACAACAATATACTTACAAGGAATTTTATCTAATAACTTTTTAGTAAAATCTCTTTCTAAACTTTCAAAACCTTCTAAAACTTTAAACATAAAACAAACTTCAGCTTTCAAATAATTATCAAAGCTCAAAACATCTCCCCATCTTATTCCTCCTCTTAATCCAAACTTCTCTAAATAATCATTACAAAAATCCACATCTTCTTGATTGACTTCAATTCCATAATAATCAATTCTTCCCATCCAGGGCATAGAAAAAACATTCAATCCACATCCTAAATCTAAAACACTTTTAAAATCTACATGCTTTCTAATTTTCATATACAAATCATCATAATAATCCACTCTTTCTCTTGTTGACAAATGGACTTGCAAAATTTTCTTACAAATTTCTTTATCTTCCCAATCTTTCATTTCTTCTAGATATCTATTTTTCTTTGTAAAATTCCTCATTCTAAACGCAGAATACAACTCTCTTAATCTTGCTCTAGTTTCTTTAACAATTTTTTTTTGATCTTTTTTATCAGTAACATCATACTTCTCACTAACTTTAACTAACACTCTAGAAATTAAATCTTCACTCAATTTTCTAAATTCTTTCTTATCCTTTACTTCTTCTAATAAACTCATAAAAATAAATAAAATAAATCTAAGATATAAACTTATCTATCATCTTCTAAAATTTCTCTGAACATTTTCAAACCATTCATCACCATATAATTGTCTTAATGCTCTATTATGCGTTCTAATTGGAGCTCTTAAAGCTCTTGTCCTTTTATAATGAGCATCAACAAAAGGTTTTTTTGTTGGGCTTCTTTCCACTAACTCTAAATATTTTGTTACAAAATTCTTTAATCCCCCATCATATCTCAATAAACTTTCTTTATCTGTCAAAGGTTCAGCTCCCCAACCATCACGATCAATTTGTTTCAAATCTAATTTACTTAAAGGTTCAGAAAATAATAATTCTAAACATAACAAAGAAGAGTAACCATCATCCATACTAGAAACATTTAAACCTCTCTCATCTAATTGATTATCACCCATCAACAATTGAAAAATATTCCAAGAATTCATTTGTAATGCACCAACATTTAAAGTTCCAGAATCTATATGGATTCCAGTAGATCTCCAAAAAGAACCATCTTTACCTCCATTACTATAAGAAAAAACAACTTTCTTAGAATTATTTTTTTCTTCACATTCAAAGATTTTTCTTCCTTAAAAGCCTAAATAACTATCTCTTCCAAGGTTAGTTTCAACAACTGCTCTCATTACCATAGAATTCGCAACAAATTAATGATATAAAAATCTTTCCTATCAACTATTCAACAGTTTCTACTGATTTCTCAGGAATATATGGTTTAAGTGGATGGCAACCAATAAGAAGACATACAAACAAATAATTTTTTTATTTTTTTTAGAAACCTTTTCCAGATTCAAATCTTTTTTTAATCAGTTCTCTTTTTTTATTTTCTAACCAATTGAAAACATTTCCATGAGGGCTACCTTCTAACAACATTTCCATAGCGTGTCTTGCTACAGCAACATTTTCAATTTCCCCAATAAATCCAATAGTTTTTCCATAAACAACAATATGAGTCTCAGTAGCATCTTCAACCATCTCTCTAGCTTTCCCTTCTCTTCCAATAACTCTTCCTTTCATCCTCATCATATCTTTTTTAGATCTACCGATATAATCTTGAATATTAATTAAATCAAACATATTATCTTCATTAAACAAAAGTTCTACAACTGAAGGATTAAATCCTCTACCTATTGCTTTAATTATACTTACACATTCAAAAACTTGAAGACTATTTTCACCTTCGATCATTACGTCTCCTTCTTGAGAGTCTATAAAAATCTGAACACGCATTTTTTCTTCAATTCTTTTTTTTACAGCTCCATTTACACCAATTAAAACTGCTACTCTTTCATGTGGAATTTTTACTTCTTGTCTTGCCATGTTTTTTCAAATTCTTCTTCTTCTTCTAATTTTAATCCTAATTTTCTAAAGTATCTCACCATATTATTCACATCTCGCTTTACTAATCTTTCAATATTTGGGTATCTCAAATCTACTGCATGCGAAAAATCAATTAAGACTGGATTTTCCTTGAAATTCAAAACATTATATTCTGAAATATCACCATGCACTAACTTCGCAGTCTTCAATTTTTTAACTTCTTTTATAAGCTTTTCGTAAAACTTTTTTGGCTCTTTTGGCCTATCATGTAGCAACTTTTTCCCATCAATGTACTCCATTACTAAAACATTCTTATGAACTGCATAAGGTATAGGTACTGTAACCCCCATTTCTCTCGCTTTTAACAGGTTCCTAAACTCTTTTCTTGCCCAAGCATAGATCACTGTAAGCTTACTTCCTTTAACTCTAGAGAACCTCGGATCAGGCCTCATATATTCATACATTTTCTTAAAATTAGCAGCAGTCCTATAAATTTTTACAACTCTTTTTTCTTCTCCTTTCAAAACTGTAAACACATTACTCTCTTTACCAATAGAAATCGGACTTCCCAATTCATCAAAATATCCTTGAGATGACAATTTAAACAAAGCCCTCAAAGTACTTTGATCAAATACATTTTCATATGCAATAAATTTATTCTTTGCCATTATAAGAAATAATTAACTTCAATTTATAATACTTTTTACTTCATTTTTTTCAATGGTAAAACAAATATTAGATAAATAACTCCAAATCCCAACAAAAATAATACCCAATTATATTTTAAGAACACATATGCAAACAAATGTATAACTGTTAAACCAATTCCGATTATAGCAAATATTTTTTTATTCATATTAGAATTCTTCCAAGTCCACTGTCACTTCTTTGATATAACCTTTTCTTCTTAACCATGAAACTTGTGCAGGTCTGTACTTGTAAATTACATCCCCTTTTTCATTTCCCCCATATTCCCAAGGTTCAACTAATACTACATCACTTTCTCTAACCCATAAACCTCTTTTCAAACCACCGGGGATTCTACAAACTCTTGTAAAACCATCATAGCACCTAACTCTCATCCTACCACCACCAAGTCTAGTCTCAACAACACCAATACTTTGTTTACCTCTTGGCAATCTAACTCTCATTATTTGAGGTTGTTCTGGTGTAAAAGATTTCTTCTTCTTTTTCTTCTTTTTAGGTATAAAAGCCATTAAACTTACAAATAAAACATGTGTTTATAAACCTATCTTTAATAAAAAACTTTATATTCTCGATAAACTTCTAAAAAAAGATGAATAAAACTCTTTTAGCTTTAATTTTTACAATCATTTTAGTGCAAGTAATCAAAGTAATTATTCTTTACATAAAAAAAAGAGAATTCCAGATAAAGTATTTAACAAAAACTGGTGGTATGCCCTCTTCACATTCAGCTTTAGTAGTATCTTTAGTTACAAGTATTTTTTTATTAGAAGGTTTTACTTCAACTTTCACAATAGCCCTAGTTTTAGCTTTAATTGTTATGAGAGATGCTTTTGGTGTTAGAAGAACTGTTGGTGAAGAAACTGCAATCTTAAAAAAACTATTAAGAAAAAACAGAATAAAAACAATACTTCACGAAGCAGAAGGCCACACTCCATATCAAGTAACAATTGGAGCTATTATTGGTTTACTTATTACCTTAGTTATTTTTTTCTTTTAATCTAATAACTGCATAATCTAATTTAGACTTTTTTAACCACTTAGAAACATAAGAACTTGACCGAACATGAAATTCACCTAAAACAACCACCACAACACCACTAACATTCAAATTATTTTTAATCATATTAACAAAATGAACTTCCCTTCTATCAATATCTTCTTTCCAAAAAAATAAACTATCCAAAATCTTTGTTAAAAAATGTAAAAAACCTTTCCCCCTATATTTACTATAAAATACATCTGGTCCAATTATATTAAATCCCTTTTTTTTAGCTATACTAATTGCATCAACTCTAATTTCTATATCTTGTTTCTTAAAAGGGCTAGCCACAGAATAAAAATCACCATGCTCAAATTTATTTTCTTTTCCTAAAAAAACAGAATCTACTAAATCTTCATGCAAAACAACACCAACATCAAGACCTTTAATTAAATTCAATTCTAAAGTATCATAAACATAATGTTGTTTCTTTCCATACAAAATAACTTTAGGATTCCCTCTAATTTCTAAATCTAAATTATAACCTTTAATTAAATGTTCCAAAAAAACTTTAGGATTTTTCATCTTCTTCTTCTTTTTCTTCTTTTTTCGCTCTTCTAAATAAAATTGTAGCTCTATAAACATTTCTAGATTTGATTCTATTCCGAGTATGAATAGTTTTAGTCATTTTCAATTCCCCACCAAATCTTTTTTTAAGCTTCGGACCTAAGGACCTAGCAAATTTTTGAGAACTAAGATAAACATCAACACCTTCTTTTAATTCAATAATTTTAGTCATATAAACATTATCTTTTCTTTTCTGAATTTCCTTCTTAATATAAATAAATACTTCTTCATCAAAAGGTCTAAGTTGGATTTTTGCTTCGAAATAATTATCCTTCGCAAACATTATACATTTGGGCATGTGGGACTCCTTGAACTTTAATCACTTCTTCTTCATTAATAAAACCTTCTTCTAAAGCAATTTTAATTATTTCTTTTCCGATCATATTAACATTATTTTCTTCTTTTAGAATTTTAACAATTTCTTCTCTAGTTTTTTCTTCACCTTTATAGAATCTCTCACTAACATCTAAAACAATATCATTTTCTTCAAAATTTTTTCCAATTAAATCAGAATCGGCAATTGCTACAACTTTCTCATGATATTTTACAAGAATCATCCTAGGTAAGCTCCAGTTTTTTTCTCTTTATCTTCAATCTTAAAAACATTTTCACAAATCCCTATTAAATCTAATGTTTCTTTTTTTACCTTTGGATATCTTTTCCAAAAATCTTTCAAGAATTCAATTTGTTTTTTTTCATCACTTTCAAGACTCATTCTTAATGCTTCGTGATACAAAATCATAATATCTTTGTATGTATCTTTAGCTCTTAGAATTATTTTTTCATCTTTAACATTACTCATAATCAAACCATTATAATATCCACCAGGAATAAAAAATGGAACAACATAATTTGAAAAACTACTCATTCTATTAATTACAGCTCTACACATAGAATTCAAAAAATCCCATTTTTCTAATTCAAAACCTTGCACTTCAAATTCTTTATTGAACTTATCAAAATCACTTAAACCATGACCTTCATATTCCTTTCTGATATCTTCAAGTTTCATATTTTCGCAGCCACCACACTTTTATGTCCACAAGCCATACATTTCTTAATTTGTTTTCCTTCTTCAACTAATAATTTAGTATCTGGCTTAGAACATTCAGAACATAAAACAAATATTTCAACATATTTCTTTAATTTCTCATTAATCATTTTACTTGCTAACTTTCTACCAAAAACTAATCTTTTATCTTCAAAATGGCCAGGGGTTGCTAACTCTCTTTGTAAATATTTTAAAATATGTTCAGGAGTTCTTGCTAATACATCTGCAATCTGAAAGAAATTAACTAAAATAGTTTTATTTCCTTCAACTCTTCCTTTAATCTTAGGTAATTCAAACCTTTCTGATTTAGCTTGCACCTTAGGTAATTTATCCTTAGCAGCTTTCAACATTTCTTTATAATCCATAACAATAAGAAAAAAAGAGCGCTTTATAAAGCTTTTTGAAAAAATATTTAATCTTTTATTTTAAAATATGTTAAAGCTGCAAAGATTCCAAATATTCCACCAACAGCTAAAATTCTCTGAGGTCCAAAAATATCCATTAAGTATCCAGCCATAATAGTTGCTACAGCTACAATTAAACTTCCAATCATAGAATTCACAGAACTTACTGTAGCTCTAATTTCAGTAGGAATAAATTTTTGAAAAAAACTAGCAGATATTGGACTTAATACTGGACCAATTCCTTGAATAGTTAAAAATAATATAATTGCAAAAATAAATAAGGGAGGATATAAAAATAACAATGCAAATAATAAGGCTGCTTCTAACAATACAGCCAGAGTTAAAACATTTTTAACTTTATATTTCATTAATAGTTTAGAAAAGAAGGGTAAAAAAATAAATAATAAACCCAATAAGGAATAAACATAACCTAATGCATAAGTGGGTAAAGTTAACTCAACAAAAAATGGTTGCCAACCCCCTCCACCAAACATCATAAGTGCAGAGAATAACCCTCCTAAAGTCAATAATAAAATAGTTCTATGTTTTAATATAAAATTAAATCCTTTTTTACTATTATTATAAGTCCCTTTAATTGTTTTTAATAGAGTTAATTTTTTTGGCTTATAATGTTCTTCAGTAAAAATCAATAAGATAAGTCCTATAACAAATAAACCACAACCATAAAATGTCCATAAAGTATTCATAGAGAAATATTTTACAATTAATCCACCAATAATAGGAGAACAAACTAAACCTATTCCTGCAATACTAGTAAATTTTATAAAAAATTCTGGAACCAGGTTTTCTTTATCATGATATTTCAAATTATCAACAACCCATGCAACTTTTGCTCCGCTCAAAAAAGTTAAACCTATTCCAAAAAGAGCCCAAACTCCTAAAAGATAATAATAATTACTTGAAAGAGGAATAATTAAAGCACAAAAAGAACCAATAAAAACTCCAATAATAGAAGAATATTTTCTACTAAATCCATCTGCAAAAGCTCCTGTAGGGACTTCAAATAAAAAGATAAAAAAAGAATAAACTGAACCTAGAAGAGCAATTTTAAAATAGCTTAGTCCAAGATCTAAAAAATAGATAATAAAAAAGGGCATAATCACTGCAGAAAGTCCAAAAACTAAAGATTCTAAATAGAAAGGCCACAACAATTTTAGTTCATCTTTCTTAAAGATTTTCTTAAACATTAATAAAAAGAATAAATAATTAACTTAAATACTTTCACACTAGCCTATAATAGTCTTTCTTCGGAGAAAATATCTCACCTTCTTTCAATAAATCTTGAACAGCAACATCTAAATTATTTTTATCAGCTTTAGATTTACTTAACAAATCTTCATAACTAATCTCATCATACTTTTCAATTAAATTCAAAACAACTTCTCTTGCAGACAAAGTAGGAGGAACTTCTTCAACTTTTTTAACTTCCTCTTTAATTTCAATTTTTTCTTCTTGACTTGGAGCTCCATATGTTTTATTCAATTCCAATCTTCTTAACAAAGCCCAATCAACACTAATTTTTCGAACTAATTCAGGTCTCAAATATCTTTCTCCATCATACTCGGCCCATCTTCCAACAACAATTAATAAATCTCCAACTTCCAAATTTTCTAACATATACAAATCATCTGCCCAAACTCTTAACCTAATATTTCCTGAGCTATCATCAATAATAATAGTAGCATAACTTTCAGCAACAAATTTATCAATTACGCTTCCAAATAAATTCATTCTAACAACTTTATTTTCACCAATACCTAAATAAGAAAAACCTTCTTCAGCAACTTTTACATCACTTTTATGCAAATCATTAATCCAAACCTTAAATGCAGTATGCCTACCTATTTTTTGTGGCTCCATTGCAAGAATAAAATCCTCTTCATTTTATAAATACTATTATACTAAAATAGCTTAAAGATCTTTATAAAATAATCCACTAGAGGGATCTTCAATATAACCAAAATGAATACAAAAATCTCTTTTTTGTAAAACTGGCTTAACTTCTAAACGTTTACAACCAATTCTTCTAAGTAGTTCTTCTCTTTTTAACATAAATTCTCTTCCAAATCCTAAACCTTGAAATCTTTCAGGAACAAAAGTAAAATCATCTCCCCAAGTACTTAAATCATAAATATCAAAAGTAGAAAAGCTATATGCAGCTTCATCTCTAATTACAACTCCTGCAGAAATATACTTAACTGTCACTTCTCCTTCATCTAAATCTACAATAATCCTATCTCTAGAATCAGCAAAAGATAAACCACTATAAACTTCTCTTGCAATTATACCTATTTCATCTAAATTCATTTAAAAAAAATTAAAAAATAGGATTTAAAAACTTTCCTCTAATTCACCTAAAAAGATAAAAATCTTTATATAATACAAAAACTTTAGTTTTAGAGGTGATACTATGTTTTTCAGCGGAAGTACAGAAGAAACAATAAAAAATAAGATGAGACAATTTTCTAATACTAGAAAAAAGTTACAAACAGAAATAAAAATTCCAGAAGGGATTGTAAGTCAAATTAATGGGATGGTTAAAAGACCTTTAAGTAATATTACCTTACTAGGTTTTGGAACATCTTACATAACAATGGAAGGTCAAAAATCTGGTGATGTTACAATAATAAATCTTAATCTATCAACTGAATTTTTTCCAGGAAAAGAAATAGATGGAAAATATTATGAAGGAGAAAACCAATTTGCAGTAGATAGGATCCATAAAAATTATAGAGACCAATATAAAACTAAAAAAGTTAAAGTTTGGTACTTAATTGTAATTAAATATTATAAAGAAGAAGGACAAGCTATTTTTAATCCAGCTGACATTAGTACAACAATGCAATTTGAAGGTGAAGATAATATCTCCACAAACAGTGTTGCATTAAAAGAGAGAGTTGGCAGAATTAATCAAAAAGTTGTAGCTAGATTATTAAGTCTTGTTGCAATAAAATATTAATTTTTTATTTTATTAAAATTAAAAAAAATTAGCTAAAGATTCTCTCTTCAGCAATTTTATTAGCAACTTCACGTGGACATTCTTCTTCTGTAACTCTTTCTAACATAGCTTTAGTATTCTCTACAACTTTCTCTTCAACCATTTTCCACATCTCTTCTTCACTTCCACCTTTAAATTCAACATAGCTACTAATTACTCCACCTGCATTTGCAACAAAATCAGGAATAACTAAAATACCTTTCTTATGCAAATCATCTTCAGTTGCATGACTCATTGGAATATTAGATCCTTGCACTAATAGCTTACATTTCAAACGATCAATATCACTAGGTTTAACTAAATCTTTAATAGCTGCTGTAATTAAAACATCACAAGGCACATCTAAAATAGAATTACTCTCTTTAATATCACAACCACCAAATTCAACAACAGTTTTCTTTTCTAATTTTGTTTTCAAAAGTTCTTCAAAATTTAAACCTTCCATATTACAAACCATTCCTCTTGAATCAGAAGCAGCAATTAACTTTGCACCTTTCTCTGTTAAATATTTTGAAACAAATTGCCCTACATTTCCAAATCCTTCAACTGCAAAACTAATATTCTTTACATCCAAACCTAAATGTTCTAAAGCAACTAAAGTTGAATGATAAACTCCAAAACCTGTACTTCCAAGTTCATGTGGCAAACCACCTAAATCTGCAGGCTTTCCTGTTACAGTATTTTTATTTCCACTAGCTTCAACAATTAACCTCATTTCATCTTCGGCCATATTCATATCAGGCGCAGAGACATATTCTGAAGGAGCTAAATTCTTTATACCTTTTCCAAAAGCTTTTACAATCCCTTCTTTTTGTTCTTTACTTAATTGTTTATCATCAGCAATTATTCCAGACTTTCCACCACCAAAAGGCAAACCTGCCATAGCACACTTCAAAGTCATTGCTCTAGCTAATCTAAAAACTTCATCTTCTGTTACATCTGGTCTTAATCTAACTCCGCCTTTTGCAGGTCCTAATTTTGTATTATCAATACAAACTATTGCTCTCATACCTGTTTCTGGATCATATAATTTTACAATTTTTTCTGGTCCTATTTTATTATACATTTCATCTTCCATTTTAAATTTCTCCCTAAGAGATTTATCAAGAACAAGTTTTCCTTTTTATAGATTATGTAAAAATAAACTAAATTTCGATTACATTATCTACTAAAGGTTCAATTTTCTTAAATAATTCTGATTTTTTTTCATGATCAGAACTAACTAAGAATAAAATAATCGTACTATCTCTAATTTTATTAATTAAATGCATTACAAATTTCATAAGAATATTAGGTTTATGATAAACTAATAATGAAGACAATGAATCAATTAAAATTATATCAACAGATTTTGAATCAACAACTTTATTCAAAGCTAGACTTAATTCTGTTATAGCATTAGGTGAAGAAATATAGACGCATTTTTTCAAATTTAGGATTTACATATTTGATAATAAAATCATCAGTTCCAATTAAATATATTCCTTCAGAAATATTTTTCATCATTTCACTTTGCAGACCTTTTTCTTCTTCAGCCCTCTTTTTTTCTGTAATATCTGTACCAGAGCTCAAAATGCCAAAAATATTCCCATTATCTCTAATCAAAGAATTATGCCAAGAAATTATTTTCTCTTCACCTTTTTTATTTATAATTGGATTCTCATAATGCTCAACAAATTTTGTTTTTCCTTTCATTAATTGATTAAAAACTTTCTTCACAGGAGTTCTTTGTTTTTTAGGTAAAAAATTATCAAACCAATTTTTACCAATTATTTTACTTTTAGGATAACCTAAAATTTCACAACCTTTTTTATTTATTTGAACAACATTACCTTTACTATCTAATTAACATTACAGCAGCTATCTCAAAGTACTGCGCCATTTCAGAAATAAATCTTTTTGCCATCCTCTTTTAAAATATATATAAGATTATATACTATAAAAAGCTTACTCATACAATCCAGTATCAGGATGAAATGCATACCAAGCAAACCAAAAATCTCTTTCCTTAACAATTTCTTCATTTGTATCTAATCTAACAACTTCAACTTGGCCATCAGAAAATCTTTCAATTTCTATATTAATCCCATTAACTTCATCTTCAATTAATTCCAATTCAATTAAATCATCTTCTTTATATGCTTTATACACACCATCAATTTCTATTCCAAAGATTACTGTTTTAGGATGAATTGTATCCTCTTCATTTTCCACAGAAAAGATCAAATATGAATCTTCATAATAAGAACCATATGGATCTCTCCCGTAATTTCTACTATATCCTGTATCTTGACTTAAAACTTCAGAATCTTCATGTTCATTTTTCCAATCTCTCCAAACAACTGTATCAATAGAAATTGCTTCTAATTCCATACCTGTTAATTCACCGACAATTGCAACACCATCTATTTGTGTCCAATAAGATTCAGTTTTTCTGTCATACATAACTAAATTAGAATTATACAATTTTCCACTAGTACCAAACTCAACATCTTCACCTAAAATATTTCTTTTGTAAGCAATCCCAGATCCACACAAAGGACAATAAGTAATTGCAACTGCATCTTCATTAATATAATCATTAACAATTTCATGCCAAACTAAAATTTGCAAAGGATAAACTCTTTCAACACCATTATATTCCATTGCCAAGACTAATTCATTATCTTCAATCCATTCATCAGCTTCTTCTACAGAAACAAACTTAGGATCATCTATTGAAGGAATTCCATCCATTGGTGGACCTCCAGAAACAATCTTACTAGGATCAACTAAAAACTTCACACCATCTTCATTAATCATTATATTACCTTCAACTTCAACATTAATAGAACTCATTTCATCTGCCATACTAGAATCAGTTTCTTCATAAGGCATTTCAGACTGACAAGCAACTAACAAAAATAAAATTACAAATCCAAATATAACTTTCATTTTCATAAGAATGGATTAAACACAAATATCAAATAATAAAGTGAAACAATTAATATTATTATGCCAGAAACCAAATTTATTTTTCTTTGATATTTTCCTAAAAATCGAATAATTTTTTGACTAAATGGAACTGAAATTAAAGACAACAATATCAAAGGAAAACTTAAACCTACTGCAAATGCTATAAAATTCAAAATATTATATAAGAAATTAGTTACCAACAATGATTTTGTAAACAAAGCTGCAATAAACAAAGGATTACAAGGAATAATAATAGGCACTAGAAACAAACCATAAAGAAAAACATCAAGATAAGGATTTTGAGACTTTGGTGCAACAAACTTAGGCAAATATTTCTGATAATCCCAATCAAAGATTAAAAACAAACTAATAACTAACAAAAATAAAAATGCAATTGGAGAAATTATCCCTATCACACTAGTCAAAGAAAATTCTAAGAAAGTAGTAAATATCAAACCAAATAAAAACATTGCAACAATAATTCCTAAAGCTAAAATTAAACTTAATATCACAGGTTGAACTTTAGAACTTTTTGTAGAAATTCTATTTGCTAAAAACGAAATAAATGCAGGATATAGAGGTAAAACACAAACAGCTGTTAAAGGAGTTAACAAACCTAAAACAAAAGAAGTAAAAACATCTCCAAACATTAACAACCCTCCAAGATTTCTTCTTCTAATTCTTCAGCAGTTTTAACTCCAGACTCTAAAAATCTAGAAGACTGATCTTCACAAATTAAAATCAATGGAGCACCTGGAGCATTAACTACAGATATTCCAAATTCATTAATCAATTCTGTTGTCAAGTCTATAGGGGATATTGCATAATACCAATCAAATTCATTTCTTTCAATATGATCTAAAATTTTTTCTGCATCTTCATTTGGATCTGTATCTAAACTAATACTAACAAAATCATCTCTTAATGCATGTAAATCTTTTATTTCATCTTGTTGTCTTGTACAAACAGGACACCAAACTGCAAAACTTTCTAATAATATTAATTGACCAGCATAATCATCAATAGTAAAAATTTCATTTGTTTTAATATCAATCAACTCAGTTTTCATCCAATCAGATTCTATTTCATCTTCAATTTCTTCAGATTCTACTTCATTTTCTATTTCTTCGGATACTTCAGTTGTACTAACTTCATCAAATTTATCTTCTTGCCAGTCTTCTAAAGATTCATATTCTGTACTACAACTTACAATAAATAACAATACAATTATTAAGAATATCACTTTCTTCATAAATAAAATAAGAGTAAAGAATTTATTTAAATCTTTCTCATTTCAAAAAAAGATAAGCTGTTTGTGCAGCTATAGATCCTTGTGCAGCTGAAGTAATAAACTGTTTCAAAGATGTAGCGTTAGTAATATCTCCTGCAGCAAAAACTCCTTCTACATTTGTTTTAAAACTACTATCAACTTTCACAAAACCTCTTTCATCAATTTCTACACCAACTTGTTTAGGTAAATCACTTTGTGGCAAATGTCCAATTTCAACAAACACTCCATCAAGTTTAATATCTTTACCTGTATCAGTTTTTACACCAGTTACAAATTGTTCACCATAAATTTCTATCAAATTAGTATCATGAATAACTTCAATTTTGGGATGATTATATACTGCTTCTGTAGAAACTGGTTCAGCTCTAATTTTTGATTTTCTATAAATCACATAAACTTTCTCTGCATGTTCTGCCATAAACAAAGCACCTAAAGCTGCAGAATCACTTCCACCAATTAATGCAACAGTTTTCCCACCATAAAGAGGACCATCACAAGTATAACAATAATGTACACCTTTTCCTTCATACTCTTTCTCTCCAGTAATTCCTAACTTTCTATGCTTCATCCCATTTGCAAAAATAACAGTTTTACTTTCAAATTTTTTTCCAGAATTAGTTTCCAAAACAAATTTATCTTCTTCTTTACTAACTTTAGATATTTCTTCAGTTTCAATTGGAACATCATAACTTTTCACATGTTTAACAAAATTATCCATTAATTCTAAGCCAGCAATACCAGGACTTCCAATCCAATTATCAACTAAATGTGCTTCATTACCTGTTCCACCTAATTCTTTAACTAAAATTCTAGTTTTCAATTTATACCTTGCTGAATATAATCCTGCAGCTAAACCTGCTGCTCCCCCACCTACAATAATAACATCTTCCATACTAGCTTGACAGAATCAAAGATATATAAAAATATCTATACAGAATAAACGTTTACAGGTTCTAATAGACACCTATCCCCATAAGCAACACTATGAAATCTTCCTTTATCATCAATCTTCACATCAACTCTAGAAAATTGCCAAAAATGTTTAGATAAATTATCCTTTTCTTCTATATTTGTTTCATAACTTATAGAAATACTTCCATCATCTCCTTCATCAACAACTTTTTTCAAACATACAATATTTTCATTCATAATACCACCTCAAAGCATTTTAAGAAATTCTTTTAATAAAAGATTATGAATAAAAGATATAGATTATTGATCTAGAAATCAAATCTTTTGCAACCAACCTTTCTTAGGTTCAAAGATATCTCCACTCCTCTTTAACTTCTCAATTGCTTCTTCTAATTTTTGTTCAGTCACACCTTTCTCATAAACCTTAGGTTTTAAATCTTCTTCAACACTAACAGGTCCATCTTTCTCATCACAAAGTTCAAAAATAAGATTTCTAACTTCTAAAATTCTTCCACGAGTTGAAGCAGTTATTCCAGTAGTTATTCTATCCATATCAACTTTACCAGTTTCAGGATCAATACCAATTGCTGCCATACACCCTTTCAATAATGCAATTGCTCTTAGTGCATCTTCCTTTTCAACCTTATCTTTCAATTTAATTCTTGCAGAAGCTTCAGCTAATCTAACAATCGCTTCTAACTGTCTAGGTGAAATTGGAATAGGTTTAATTGCATTATCACCATCACTTCCAGAACTTCTCAAATCAACATAAAATTCTTTAATTTCTTTTATTGCTTCATCAGTTAATTTAGGAAAACATTTTTGTCTTGTAAATGCTAAAAATTTTCTTAACATTTTTGAATCAATATCTGGTGCAGGTTCTTTATAGGAATGAGACTCTAAAACTCTTGTAGCAATATTTGTATCCAATTCTTTATTTGGTAAATCTCTCATAACAAAAATCAAATCAAATCTGTTAATCAAAGCAGGAGGCAAATCAATTTGATTAGGTACTGGTGTAAAGGGATCAAATCTTCCCATTTTTGGATTCGCAGCTGCTAATATAGAAGTCTGAGTTCGAAGTGTTGCTTGAATATTCGCTTTCGCAATACTAATATGTTGTTGCTCCATTGCTTCGTGTAAAGCTGAAGTATCTTCTGTTGAAATTTTATCCATCTCATCTAAAACTAAAACTCCCTTATCTGCTAAAACCATTGCACCTGCTTCCAAAGCCCAACCTCTTAAAAATTCATCTTTAACTACTGACGCTGTAAGTCCAGCACCTGATGCACTTCTTCCTGCAACATATCTAGCCTTAGGTGCAGACTTATTTACAAATGTAAGCATCTGACTTTTTCCACAACCAGGGTCTCCAACTAATAAAACATGTAAATCTCCTCTAATAATTGTTCCATCTTTTTTGGTTTTTCTGATTCCTCCAAACAACTGCAACATAATAGCTTCCTTAATTTTATCATGTCCAAAAATAGAAGGAGAAATACTTGCAACTAATCTTTCATATATTTTTTTATCTTTTGATAAAGCTCTAATTTCTTTTTCATCTTCTGGACTAATAACAATTTCAGAATAATCTTCTTCAATAGGTTCAACATAATTTGCAGTCATTGCTAAATCGAACCTTGTTGAGGTCGCACCTGTTCTTGTTTGAATTGGAACCTCATACATCATTCCACTAACTAAAACTCTAGTTCCGGGTGTACTTCTTTTTTCCATTCTTGGTTCAACTAAATCTTCTCTCAAAAAAACCTGCATTCTTTTTGGTTGTGCTCCACCTTCTAAATTTTCTGGAGACTCTTCAATAACTAATCTTTGAACATCAACTAAAGTTTTTGATAACAATCTAAATTTCCCTTTTCTTCCACAAGTACATCTTGTTGGTTCTCTAAATTGTTGATCAATTTGGGGCATAGTAATTACATTTCCACATGAAGGACATTCAAATTTTGCACTAACTGCTTGTGGTCTAACTTCAGAACTTTGTCTAATAATTCCTTCAATTGCAATAAACTTATCTAAGTGTTTACTTCTTAAATTTCTAATAAAAATTTCTTGAGACTTTGGTAAATTTCTAAATCTAATTCTAAACCCTTTTCTAACATCGAACTGTTCTAGTGCAATTTCAGCTGCTTTCAATGTTTCTTCAGGTTCTTCCAACAACTGATCTGCTAACCTTGGATCAAATTTAGTCAACTCAAAAAAATCCAAAACTAAGAAATCATAGCCTTTAGACACATTTTCGTGAAGATCTTTTTGATAACTTTGTTCTACAAAGTCTTGAAATTTCTCCATTTGTTCGGATGCATCTAGTGTCATATTCCTCTTAATAATATTAAGAATTATAAAGATTTATATCCTAATCTTGAAAACTTTTCAGAAATATATATTACAAAATAAAAAATAAAAAATTTATTTATAGCCAATCTTAGCTAAACCTTTAATTAACAAGTCAACTGACTCATGTAATTCTTTCTCGCTTCTAGTACCAGTACAAACGATTTTACCATTACTAAACAACAAGAATGTAGCTCTTGTACCTTCTAACTTATGTACCAAACCTGGAAATTGTTCTGGTTCATATTCTGTATTAGGCAATTGAACTGCTAAAGCATTCAGATTAAGATCAATACCAATAGCTCCTGCTGCAACCATATTTTGTACAGTAAATTTGGGCTTAATTGTAATTTTAACCTTAATTTTCTCTAGATGTTTAATTATTTGACTAATAGATTCTTTTACTTTAACCATAGACTTCGCACCAGCACATACAATTTTACCAGAGCTAAAAATCAAAGCAGATGTTTTAGGATCTTTAATCCTCATAACTAACCCAGGAAACTGTTCTGGATTATATTCTGTATTTGGTAAAGCTTCAGCTAATTTAACCAAAGGGATTGCTCTCTCTAGGTTTGATGTAGCCACAATATTAACTATTCTAATTTCTTTTTTCACAACCATTATTTTAGGCCTCCATTTATAAATTCTTACCACTAAAGAATTAACATTCCTTTATAAACCTATTTATAAAGAAATTGTCTCCAAATAAGGACTAAAATTCAACTTTATCGACGATAAAAATAACTAAAAAAACAAATTCCAGCCATAATAACCAATAAAGGCATAAACCAACATCTTCACAATTCTCCCAAATAACACGGAGATTACAAAAGCATATTTATTGTAATTAATCAAGCCTGCGCTCAACCCTAAAATCATAGATGGCAAAGGCAACATTGCAAAAAAAGGTAACAAAAATTTATTTTTTTCTAAATTTCTCTTTATCTTAGACAAATATTTAATTTTTTTCTTTACAATTTTATTTCCAGTCACCCCTAAAACAAAAGAAATACTTTCTCCTAAAGCAGAGCCAAAACCAGCAAACAAAGCAACAGCTACAGGATTCATTACTGCACCAGCAAAAATAATAACTGCTGACAAAGGTAAGGGCATTGTTAATCCTAAAGAAAATATTAATGAAACTAGCAAAACTCCAAGATAACCAAAGCTATCTATTAATCCTGTTCCAAAAACTAAAAAATCCATACTATTTATTGCAAATTCTTACTATATAAATCTTCTCAATAAAACTTATTAACTTCTAAAATTTAAAATTAAACATGAACATTGAAGTAGAAATCAGATCTTTCATTTCCAAAGAACAATATGAAAATTTAATAAATTATTTCACCAAAAATGCTGAATTAATAAACAAAGATTATCAAGAAACTTTTTACTTTGATTCTGATGAAGACCTAAGAATACAAAAAAATGATTTTTTCTCAAAGATTTGGTTAAAAAAAGGAAAACTTCATGATGACCACAGAGAAGAGATAGAAATCAAATCAAAAAAAGAAGACTTTGAAGTTTTTGAAAAACTTTTTCTCTCTTTAGGATATAATGTTGACATAAAATGGTTCAGAAACAGACACACTTTCAAATGGGAAGATATCTTAGTTATGCTTGATTACACAAAGGGTTATGGTTATATTATTGAATTTGAAAAAATGTCTACAGAAGAAAATAAAGAAACAACATTAAATTTACTAAAAGAAAAGTTTCAAACTTTAAACTTACCAATAAGTCCAAAAGAAGATTTTAATAAAAAATATATTCACTACAAAGAAAATTGGAAAACCTTAACTTTATAAAAACAAAAACCTCTTTCTAAAATATATGTTAAAGATTTCAAAAAGAGAGAGATCGATGCCTGTAGGTGTAATTGGTAAACTTCTAAAGATAGCTGCTGAAGAACCAAAAGTAATTTCTTTAAGCGCAGGTGAACCAGACTTTATCACACCTTATCCAATTTTAAATAAAATTCCAGAATTAATAAAAAAAAGAAATAAAAATAGAATTACAAAATACGCAAACGTTCAAGGTCTTTTAGAATTAAGAGAAGCTATTACTATAAAATTAAAAAAGGATAATAAAATCAATACAAACCCTGACGAAATATTTGTAGGTACTGGAAGTGAAGCTGCAATCTTTGGTGCTTTCTTATCTACTCTAGATCCTAAATCAGAAGTTATTTTACCTGTTCCTGGTTACATGAGTTACGAACCTGCAATAAGATTACTAAATGCAAAACCAAATTATATTAAACTAAAAGAGAAAGAGAATTTTCAAATCAATCCAGATGAAATAAAAAGAAAAATAACTAAAAAAAATAAAGTAATTATACTAAACACTCCCTCAAACCCTACAGGTACAGTTATTTCAAAAAAGATTTTAGAAGAAATTGCAGATATTGCTGTTGACAACGATTCATATATATTTTCTGATGAAGCTTATGAAAAATTAATTTATGATGGAAACAAGCACCACTCCATAGGTTCTTTTAATGGAATGAAAAAAAGAGTTTTAACTTTCCAAACATTTTCTAAAGCTTATGCAATGTGTGGTTTCAGAGTAGGTTATGTTCAAGGTCCAAAAAAAATAATCAAAGCAATTACAGATTCAATGACTTATGTAAATGTTTCTGCTCCAACCTTATCTCAACACTTAGCAATTGAAGCATTAAAGATGCGAAAGTGGCATGTAAACAGAATGGTTAAAAAATATGACAAGAGAAGAAAATTCATTGTAAAAAGATTAAATGAAATTGGATTAAGAACTCCTATGCCTCAAGGTGCTTTTTATGCATTCTCAAACATTAAAGATTTTTCTAAAGACAGTTTAAAATTTTCTAACAAACTTTTAAAGAAAGCAAAAGTTGCAACAGTCCCAGGAGTTGAATTTGGAAAAGCTGGTGAAGGATACTTAAGATTTAGTTATGCTTCAAATATAAAATCAATTAAAAAAGCAATGAACAGAATTGAAAAAGTCCTATAAACTTTTGCGAAATTTTGGAAATTATTATAAACATATACATATATTATCAACTTAATGAAAAGTATTGACCTTAAAGACAAAAAGATTTTAGGAGAGATTACAGAGAACAGCAGAATTTCTTATACTCAACTTTCAAAAAAAGTTCACTTAAGTAAAAATGCAGTAAAGTATAGGATTGACAGATTAAAAAACAAAGAGATTATTTCTCAATTTACTACAATAATAAATTTATCTGCTTTAAATTTAAACACAACTACCCTTTTAATTAGATTCAATGAAGATATTTATGAGAATAAAGAAGTTTTAAATTATTTTAAAAACCATAGATTTGCTAACTGGTTAATTGTATTATCTGGCCAATGGGATATATTAGTTGAATTTGTAATAAAGGACAATAACCATCTTGAAGAAATAATTAATGAGATGACAAAAAAATTCAACAACAAAATTAATACTTACCAAACTATTTTCTCAATGGACATTATCAAAGTTAAACATACTATACCTGGTATAAAGCCAGATTTAAATTATAACAAAATTAAAACAGAGGATAGAATTAAAACTAAATATAAAATTAATGAAACTGATAAAAACATATTAGAGATTTTAACAAAGGATTCAACTCTTCCATATATGACAATAGCAAAAAAAACTAACACTACTATAGACATTGTAAGAAACCGAATAAAAAATCTAATTGACAAAAAAATAATAATTAAATTCATTGCTGACATAAATTTAGAAAAATTAGATTATACACTATATTTACAAAAGATAAAATTAAAGAATTTATCAGAAACAAAATTAAAACAATTAAAAAAACAAATATTTTATGATAAGAACATTACTTATGCTTTCTTTGATCCTACTTCTTTAAACGTATTATATATCTCTGCTTTCAAAAAATCTAACGATATTGACCAACATACTAGATCATTAAGAAAGTCTTTTTCTGATATAATTGAAGATCAAGAATATTTGTTAATTAAAGAAGAACTTCTATTCAACTTATTTCCTAAAGGAATCCACAGATTATAGTTTCTTTTGATTAAATTAGGATTTAGAGATTAAAAAATACATATTTTCTCAAAGATTTGAAGAAAACTCTTATATATCTCGTAAGGACTACTTAAGAGTAACAATAGAAAAATGACAGACATAAAAACATTATTATATGAGAAAGTTGAAAAAAAACTTTCAAGAGAATACTTAAGACTATTATCACAAGGACATAAGCAAACAATGCTTGAAGAATTATTAGGTCCAATGAACCCATCAGAAGAACTTATAGAAGAGAAATATAAAGAAATACCAAAAGAATATGATTCTTTATCAGATATATATGATATTTTAAAACACTTTTCAGAAGCAACAGGAACTGAAATTCCAATTGAATTAATCCAAGAAGACTTACAAAAAGCATTAATAAAAAAATTAATGGTTGAAGAACATAGTTTTGATGATCAAGATTTAAAAGAAGCATTAGATAATTTAGCTTTTGAATTACCTCTAGAAGAAATTCAAAAAATCTACAAAGACCTTTTAGATATGAATAATGATCTAGAATGGTTAAAACCTTCATACTTAGAATACGAAGAATCAGGTAGTGAATGGAAAGCAGAGATTTATACCAGATTAGATAGAATGAGAGATATAAAAGAACTAACAGGAATTATTCCAAAGCCTACAATAAGTTTCGGATTATATTGTAAATACCCTAACCATAAAGAAACTATATATGATATTACAGAAGAAAAATTTATACCTTCTTTTTTTAATACAACTACTTTAATCAGACTTTTTAGAAATAAAGATTATTATGAATATGCTTCCTTATTAAAAATTACTGAAGAAAATTTTGAAATACCAGAAGAAATTGTACAAAAAGAATATCTTGCTAAAATTAATGATGAAGATCTAAGGTCAGTTTATCAAATTGCAAAGATTACAAATACAAAACCTCAAATCACAGACTCATTAGAAAGAAAAGTAAAAGAGATCTTAGAAAAGATCCTAAATAGACACCACTTTGAAGATTATCAAAAATTAAGTGAAATAACAGATATTAAATTAAGTGAGGAAGAAATCCAAGAAAAATATTCTAAATCTATTTATTCTGCAAATGAAATTAGAAAAGTTACTGGAGTAAGTTTTACGGAAGAGAATATAAGATATTTTTATGATTCAACTTTTGAAAAACATAAAGACGAACCATTTTATAATTTAGACAAATTAATCTCAGATTTAAGAAAGGTTTCAGAAATAACAGAAACTGAAATACCTGAAGATATGATCCAAAGAGAGTATCAAAGATTTCTTTCAAGTGGAAAAGTTTACAAATATTCTAAACTAAGAGAAGCTTTAGATATAGAACCAAATCAAGAAACAAAATTATCTTTAATAAATATTTAATACTAATATTTTAAATATTAGTAATTTATTATAAGATTATGATAAGCTTACCTAGAAATGATTTAGAGAAACAAGACATCTTAACTAAAATAATTAAAAAATTCTCTAAAGATAAAAAATATACTGAAGTTGAAGTCAATGAAATAATAAAATCTTTTGATGTTGACGATTACACTTTAATAAGAAGAGAATTAGTTAATTTTAATTACTTTGCAAAAGATTCTTACAAAAGTTTATACTGGGTAAAAACTTACGAACTTTCTAAAGAAGAGCTTGAAAAAATTGAAAAGAGATATAAAAAAATAAAAGATTTTTAATAAAAGATAAACATTTAAACTTTCAAAACAGTTATTTACTCACAATGAGGTACAAATACTTATCAATAATAATAATAGTTCTACTTTGTATTCCTTTTATTTCAGCTGAACTATACTCTTGTTACGACTCAGATTTGGATTCCTATGACACAAGCTCATGGATTGAAGTTAACGATGCAGATGCAGAACCTGGACAAGGCATTTACAAATTATATGATTATTGTAATGAAGCTGGTGAAGAAGTAGATTCTTGTGAAGGATTTAATTGCTATGTAATGGAAAGAGAATGTATTCAAGATGGAGATTATTATGCCGAAATTACAACAGGAATAAGATGTGAAGAAATAGGTTATAATAAATGTGTTGCGGGTGCTTGTGTAAATGAAGAAGAAACTGAAGAAGAAGAATTACCAATAGAAACACTTTTAGATAATGCAGATGATTCTAATGAATTAATTGAAGTAGAAACAGAAATTGTAGTTGATGAAGGAGAAATTGAAATAGAAGTTCTTCCAGTTAATGATGAAGAAATAATAATTGAAGTTGAAGATCCAGAAATTGAAGTTGAAATAGTAACAAGTGATGAGGAAACTGTAGCTGTTGAAGTAGAAGCAGAAATAATGATTGTTAATGATGAGCCAGTT
>Ga0209249_1000206_pt1 | contig 77616 bp, 58 predicted proteins | sample SaaInlV_200m_DNA_4_FD_184653 | JGI IMG/M metagenome (GOLD analysis project Ga0209249, IMG submission 184653) | Marine microbial communities from expanding oxygen minimum zones in the Saanich Inlet - SI037_S3LV_200m_DNA (SPAdes) (version 2) | ecosystem: Environmental > Aquatic > Marine >... | reverse complement strand
AAATGATTTTGTAAACTGAAATTTTGTCATATTAAAGCGTTCTTTAAAACCAAAATCTAGAGGGGTCAATATGGCCGGATTGAGGGGTCAACATGACCGGAATATCCAATATGGATAACATTTATTTGACTGGAACATACTCTGAATATTATGATTTTGGAAATGTATTTTTACCAGGATACACTTATTGGGATGCATTCGTGGTAAAATATAACCCACAAGGAGTTTCACAATGGGCATTAGGCACTTATGGGTCTTCACAAGACCAGTCGTATGATATTTGTGTTGGCCCAGAGAATAATCTTTACATAACAGGCTTTATGATAAGCCCTTATGTTGTTTTTGGAAATGATACTATTTTTAATACAAATGGTGTAAATAGTTATAGCGATTTATTTGTAGCAAAGCTAATCCCACCTGAAAACTTAATAGACACTCAACAGATAAATCTACAGTTTGGCTGGAATATTATGTCTTCATACATAAACCCTCTTGAAAATTCTATAGATAGTGTTTTTTCAGAAGTTTCGCCTATGGTAGAAATTATGAAAAATGATATTGGACAAATTTATTACCCTTTGTGGAATATAAATGTGATTGATACATTGCAAGTTACGGAAGGTTATCATATAAAAATGAATTTGCCACAAATTTTAAATGTTATTGGAATTTCTGTTGAACCCGAAAATACAGCAATAAATTTAAGTACAGGTTGGCAAACAATTTCCTATCTCCGGCAATCGCCTGCTGCAATAGATTCAATGTTCACAAATATTTCAAGCAATACAATTATCACAAAAAACAATGAAGGTTTAATTTTTTGGCCACAATACAACATAAACAGCATTTGGCAAATGAACCCGGGCGAAGGCTACCAAATAAAAATGCAAAATGCTGATACTCTACTATATCTTCCGAATTAATTACAAATTGTAGCATTCATAATTAGTTATTAACTCAATTTGAAACCCGTCTATCAAATTTTCTAAAAAACTGCAAAAACTGTTTATTTGAAAAATTATCAAACTGCTTTTGTTTCAACTCTGATAATAAATGTTTTGTAGCTGAGTTTATTGGAATTTTATCGAAAAAGTTTTCATGCACAAAATTCAAATATTTCAAAATCATAAAAGCATTAAATGTATTAAAAAATCGTTTTTTGAATGATTTTAAACTTGAAGAATTATCGTTAATCTCTTTTAAGTTTAGAAAAAAGTCTATTGATTGCAGAAAATTTGAAACTGGTTTTGGTAGATTTTTAAGCAACAAATTATATGTATTTAAATCAATCTTGTAAAGTTTATTTATTCTATCAAAAAAACTTTTGAGATGGATAAAAGCATTAAAATTGTATGTAAGCAATTCTTTTTTCTCAGCCTCTAAATATTTTTGAACAGCCTTTCCTGTCCCAAATGGGACTCTATCTGATGGACGTGGCGATGGGAATACTGTTGTAGTGTTTAATTCCTGCACATTTCCGAGTGGGAAAACTTTATGCAAAAAGTAAAAATCTTCGCCGGCTTGCCGTCTGTTCATTCCGCCTTGTTTGGTATAAACCCAAGCCCGCACTGTAAAACTCGAACCAACGGTTTGAAATGAATAAGGGAAATTTATGTAATTCAAGGCATTTTTATAATACCTTAAATATAGCTCATATTCAATAATTGCATCATACACATCTTGCGGAAAATCTTCTCCTTCGATATCGTGCTCGAAAAAGATTGTACAAACATTTGTTTTTTCGTTTTCGTGGATTTTCTCAATTTCAACAAAATAGTTTTCCTGACAGGTGGAGTCGGCATCGAAAGAAGCAATTATTCCGTTTTCATTTTCCAGCTCCGAAAATCGCAAAATTGCTTCGTCCATGCCAATTTTACGGGCATATCCTGCACCTGCTATTTTTTTTGGAATATTCTCTACAAAAATGATTCGATATTTCAGTTGATCAGAAGAATTATTTTTTATCCATTTTTCTGTTTCAACTAAAGTTTTACGATTTTGAGCTTTTATCAAATTTGAAGAATTTTCGGCAGAATTTATAACTACGATTAACTCAACCGCAGATTTAGGTTTCTGGCAGTTTTTTAGTGAAAGCAAAGTTTTTTCAAGCAGAGGCTCGTTTATACATGGAATTACTACTATAATATTCAAATCTTTATTTGGACTTTCGCTAATTTTTGGAAGCAAATTGTTCCTTTTGATATAACTGTCGGCAAAATTTTTCATGTATCAGAAAATGCAATTTGTTGACAATAGTATTTTATCTATCCAATGCGAAGTTTATAATGAAATTATACTTCTCGATTTATCATCATTTTCTATAATCTTAATAGAAATAGTATCTGAAGGAAGCAAATTTTCAATTTTTTCCGGCCATTCTACAAAACAAAAATTATTGCTATAAAAATAGTCTTCATAGCCTATATCAAAAGCCTCCTCCTCGTTTTCAATTCTGTAAAAATCGAAATGAAAAATATTTTCGGAATTAGGAATTGAATATTCATTAATAATTGAAAAAGTAGGACTTGTAACCAGATTTTTGACACCAAGCTGTTTGCAAATTGCTTTTATAAAAGTTGTTTTGCCAACACCCATTTCGCCATAAAATGCAAAAATTTTATAGTGTTTAAATTCCTCTAATAATTGTTTGGCAATATTATCCAAATCATTAATAGAATTTATTGATGCTGAAAACATAATTTGAAAAGTTGAAGTCAAAACCAGAATACAAAATTACCCACTGCCTATTTTGGGCTAAGAGAAATCACCGGAATAAGCATTTCTTCAAGAGAAACTCCTCCATGTTGGAAAGTATCTTTATAATAATTTACATAATAATTGTAGTTGTTCGGGTAGGCAAAAAAATCGTCTCCAATAGAAAAAATGTACGATGAGCTTACGTTTGTTAGTGGCAGATATGCTTGTTTTGGTTTTGTAAGCTCAAACACTTCTTTGGCTTTATAGCTAAGATTTTTCCCTTGTTTGTATCTTAAATTAGTACTGGTCTTTTTGTCACCTATCACTTTTACAGGATTGCTTACTCTGATAGTTCCATGATCGGTAGTAATTACTACTTTAATTTTTTTATCGGCAAGCTCCTTTAAAAAATCTTTGAGTGGCGAATGTTCAAACCAAGACAAAGTTATAGAACGATATGCAGAATCGTCGCCAGCAAGCTCACGAATCATTTCCATTTCGGTACGTGCATGCGATAACATATCCACAAAATTCACAACAACAACATTTAGTTGCTTGTTCAGCAAATGCGGGATATTTTCTACAAGTTTTTTTCCGGCTTTAAGATTTGTAATTTTATTGTAATTAAAATCAATATTTTTCCCAAGACGCTTTAACTGTTTTTGCAGTAATTCTTCCTCATGCATATTTTTCCCTCCTTCCTCTTCGTCGTTTAGCCAAAGTTGAGGATATAGTTTCTCAATTTCCGAGGGCATTAGTCCGGCAAACATTGCATTTCGGGAATATTGGGTTGCTGTAGGCAAAATGCTATAAAACAATTGCTCCTCGTCTAACTGATAAAATTCTCTGATGGAGGGCTGCAATGTTTTCCATTGGTCGTATCTTAGATTATCGATAAGAATTACGCAAACCTGCTCGCCATTATCTATAGATGGCAATATTTTATGTTTAAAAATATCGGGCGACAATAGTGGTCTTTCAGACAGATCTTTATCGAACCAAGATGTATAATTAGCTTTGATGAATTTTGCAAAGCTTTTGTTAGCTTCATTCTTTTGCATTTTCAGAACTTCGTCCATTGTTCTGTCATTGGAACGGTCTAACTCTAATTCCCAGAATATAATTTTTTTATAAACTTCAACCCAATCGTCGTAGCTATAAGAATCATTTATCTGCATTCCAATTTTCCCAAAAGCCATCTGATAATCGGAGGTCGTTTTTTCTGTAATAAGACGTTTTTGTTCAACATTTTTCTTTATTGAAAGCAGAATTTGTTTAGGATTTACAGGCTTAATTAAATAATCAGTAATTTTAGAACCTATAGCTTCGTCCATAATATCCTCTTCTTCACTTTTTGTGATCATCACAATCGGGATTGTTGGATATTTGCTTTTGATTATTGAAAGTGTTTCGAGGCCACTCAAGCCAGGCATATTTTCGTCTAAGAAAATAATATCAAAATTATGATATTTGTTTATTAATTCGATGGCAGAATCGCCAGAATTTGCTGTTACAACTTTGTGTCCTTTTGCTTCTAAAAACAAAACATGAGGCATAAGTAAATCAATTTCATCGTCAGCCCACAATATTTTTGCACTCTTCATATATTTCATTTTAAATTTGGGAAACGGCTCCAACAAATTTTAAGCCAAAACGCAAACTATAATATTTGATTGTGAAATTACTCAAATTTTTTCTCGTAAAGACGCTAAGTTGCAATGAACTTTCAAATTCTTGGAAACAAAACTATAATTCTTCCTCAAATGATGAGAGAATATCAGCAATATGAATTGTTTTAATAGGAAGTTTTTGCTTTTTAATATATGCTTCGATATTTAAAATACATGATGCTTCAGTTGTTACAATATATTCCGCTCCGGTTTTCATGGCATTTTCAACTTTTTGTTGAGTCATTGCCGTTGAAATTGATTTGTGCTTTACCGAAAAAGTGCCCCCAAAACCACAACAAACATCACTTTCGTTCATTTCAATAAGTTCAAGACCTTTCACATTCTTCAACAAAATACGGGCTTCTTCTTTTAATCCGTATTCGCGTAAAGCAGAGCAGGCATCATGATATGTAACTTTCGCAGGAAAAACAGCACCAAGATCGTAAACCTTCAAATAATTGACCAAAAAATCGCTTAACTCGAACATATTATTTTTTAAAATCTCAAATTTTTCGAGGGAAGAATCATCGCTGAAAAGCTCGCCGTAATAATTTTTTACAAAAGCAGAGCACGAGCCCGAGGGGCTTACAATTGGTCTATCGTTCGGAAAATCTTTTAGAAATTTTGATGCAATTTCTTTTGTTTCCTTCCAATATCCGCTGTTGAACGATGGCTGCCCACAACAAGTTTGTTTTGGATTATAAAATACTTCTATATCTAATTTTTTTAGAATTTTAATGACATTAAATCCCGTTTCAGGATAAACCTGATCAACAAAACAAGGAATAAACAGATCAACAATCATAACTAATGAAAATTTATTTATTGGCAAAACTACTTGTTAATTCTAAATTGACAATTTTTAATTGAAATTACTGACACATTAAATTTAAGCAGAAAAAAGACATAGCTATCTTTAGAATAATTTGATTTATAAATCGTTAATAATTTTGTCAAAACTGATAATTATATTTTATTTTGTTGATTGATAGAAAGTTGCTATTATTTTTTGAAGTTTTTGTGCTTATGTAAGCTGAAGTTTGAGATGTAGATATCTCAATTATCTTTAAATAAATATGTTAATTAAGAAGAAATAATTTCGGTTCTTCTAATTATTACTTTTTTTGTTTGTAATATTTTAAAAATAAAATAAATTTGTATTTTTTTTTATTTAGTTATTGTTAATAAATCAAATAAACCATGAAAAGAATATTAAATCTACTTGTAGCAGTAATCTTGCTGACATCATTAGTTTCTGTGAACAGTTGTCAGGTAGGCGAAAACGACCCATTTTTATCATTCAGAACCCGAGATAATCGTTTATCAGCCGTATGGACTCTTGAAGCAGGAACCTCAATTAATTCATTTTCTTTCAATGAAGAATTCAAATGGTTAAGCAACGATTGTGAGGATGTTGTAGGAATCGAGAACTATGTTGAAACGGATACTGAAAGTAAAACCTACATTTATACCAATAGTATGGTAAACTATGACAGAAAATATACAACAACAAGAATATTTTTTGATCCTTATGAAGGAAGTGAATTTGAAGATGCCCAAAATATTCAAAGGTCTGTAAATTACAGCTACGAAATTTCTATAAAAACCAATGGCGAATACAGAGTTTATGTAACTTTCAATCTGTTTGAAGAAAACTTCCCACTCTCGCCAGACGCTGAAGGAGATATGCAGTTCGGAAAAACATTTTCAGGAACGTATGAATATACTGATACATGGCATTGGCAAGAAAATTCTTTAGGAAGTAAATCTGCTGTCGAGTTTGCCGGTTTTCCATTAATTCAATTCGATATTGAAGCAATATATAAATTGCCTGATCTTTCTTTCGATTATAACTATATTAATGCTATTACTTTCAAAAATGAGTCAATGATATTTGAAATTGACAAATTAAACGATAAAGAACTAACATTGACTACCTCATATAATGACAGAGGGTTTTATCAAGAAGTTGATAGAAACTGGGAGGCTTATGATACTCAAGGAAATGATTACAATTGTGAAGGAACATATACATTTACTACAGTTGAAGATCATAACCATAGATACGAGTTTATTGGCGATGGAAAAAATGTAGATCAATAAAGAAAAACTCATAATAATTAGTTATTAAAGCTCCATATCGGGGCTTTTTTAATCTAAAATAAGTTGTTATGGCAAAAAATTGGATCATATTCATTTCATTAGTTTTCTTAACTACTGTAAGTATTTTTGGACAAACAATTTTAACTGTTACACCAGATTCTGCCTATCAGGGAGAAATTCTGACTATTGAACTTAGCGGACAAAATACTCATTTTGCTCAAGGAAGTCAGACAATTTGGTTCAATCAAGCTAGTTCAACAATCTATCCTTTTCCTGCATCGATAAATGCAACTAACAATCAATTATTGACTGCAACTTTTTTTATTCCTTTCAACTCAAATATAGGCTTGTGGGATGTGAATGTAGGAAATTACATTGATGGTTTAATCACAAAAAACGATGGATTTGAGCTTGTAAACTCGCCATATCAACCAGAAATAATTAATGTTGAACCCGATACAATTTATGAAGGAGAGGAACTAACAATTAGCCTTTCAGGACAAAATACTCACTTTTTGCAAGGGACGCAAACAGTTTGGTTCAATCAGGGTAGTTCAACAATTTATGCTAACAATGTAAACTGTTCGAATAATTCAGAATTATTTGCAGATTTTTTGATTCCTTGTGAAACAACAGATGGAAATTGGACATTAAATCTTACTAATTTTATAGATGGATTTTTGACTTACGATTCTATATTAATTCACGAATCTGTGGTAATTGACTCGGTCATTTCTACAGACCTGAATTGCTATGAATCAAATGATGGGGCGATTACCATAGAAGCGCAGGCTGCCACAGATCTATCCTATTTCAATGGTTACGTGTCTCAAGCTACAGGAACTTTTAATAATTTAGATACTGGAATTTACAATATAATTGTTACAAACTTATTCGGTTGTTCGGATACTAGCGAAACCGCAATTATTTCGCAGCCAAGTGAATTATTAATAGAGAATTTTGTTGTTAGCGACACAAATAGTTTTTGCATTGGTATGGCAACAGTGAGCGTAACTGGAGGTACTACGCCATTTTCATATCAATGGAACGAACCACAAAATCAAAATTCTGATACAGCTATTAATTTATGTGCTGGAACATATTTGGTAACTGTATCGGACTTAAATAACTGTATTGTTCAAGACACAGTGGTGGTTGACAATATAGTTGGAATATTAAATATCAAAAATGAAAATATATTCAATGTGTTTCCAAACCCAAATATTGATGGCAAATTTTTCTTGGAAAACAAATTGAATTCTGAAGTTTCACTGAAGGTTCTTGATATTCTCGGGAATGAAGTTTTTGAAACTTTTTCCTATAATTCTTTGATTGAAATTAATATTGCTGAGCAAAAAAGTGGGCTATATTTTCTAAGTATTTTAGTTGGAAATGAAATAATTAGTAAAAAACTTATTCTACTGAAATAAAATCTCATTCAAAAAAATATCAGAAATTCAGGTAATAACCTAATAAAACAAAAAAGCCCCTATTTAATATAGAGGCTTTTTTTATGATAAATGGCTTTTACATTTTCGAAAGTTTTTTGTGCATTGCATTTGCTGCAATTCTGCCTGCACCCATTGCTTCGATAACAGTAGCCGATCCTGTAACAATATCTCCGCCAGCATAAACAAACTCTTTGCTCGTTTCGTTTGTTTCTGGGTTCACATCAATGTATCCCCATTTGTTTCGTTTCATATCCGGGGTTGTCTCAAAAATGATAGGATTTGGATTTGTTCCAATTGCAACTATTGCTAAATCGCATTCTATAGTAAATTCTGAATCTTCTATTGGAACAGGTCGTCTTCGTCCTGAATCGTCAGGAGCTCCCAATTCCATTCTAATGCAATCTGCCGATTTCAACATATTTGCATCGGTTCCAACATATCTTGTAGGAGCTGTAAGTAGCTTAAATTTAATCCCTTCTTCTTCGGCATGATGAATTTCTTCGAGACGAGCCGGTAACTCGTGACGCGAACGTCTGTAAACTATGGTAACTTCAGAAGAGCCCGTTCGAATTGCAGTTCGTGCACAATCCATTGCAACATTTCCTCCACCTACAACAATTACTTTGTTTGCTTTTGGCATTGGGGTATCATACTCAGGAAATTTGTATGCTTTCATCAAATTCATTCTTGTCAAATATTCGTTTGATGAGAAAACATTCCCCAGACTTTCGCCTTCTACATTCATAAACATTGGCAAACCGGCACCTACGCCAATAAATGCCGAATCAAAATGTTCTAACAATTCATCTACGGTTAATAATGTTCCAATAACATGATTTAGCTCAAATCTAACACCCATTTCTTTTAAGAAATCTATTTCGAACTGAACTATCGATTTTGGAAGTCTAAATTCCGGAATACCATAAGTTAATACTCCTCCGGTTTCGTGAAGAGCCTCGAAAACTGTAACAGAGTATCCCTTTTGCTGCATATCTGCTGCAACCGTCAAACCTGCAGGGCCTGAACCAATTACAGCAATTTTTTTATTATTTTTTTCTTTAATTACAGGGACTTTGACTAAGTCCATTTTTCTTTCGTAATCGGCAACAAATCTTTCCAGGCGGCCAATTGCAACAGGTGTATCTTTTATTCCTACTATACATCTTTCTTCACATTGTGATTCTTGCGGGCAAACTCTTCCACATATTGCTGGCAAAACATTTGTTTCCTTAATTTTTTTGACTGCTTCATTTATTTTATCTTCAGCAATCAAGGCAATAAACGCAGGAATATTAATATTTACCGGACAACCATCTACACATTTAGGATTTTTGCATTGAAGACACCTTCCTGCTTCTAAACTTGCAAGTTCGGTAGTATAGCCATATGGAACTTCCTGATGATTGTGTGCCCTGAGTTTTTGATCTTGCTCCGGCATTGCTTGCCGAGGAATTTTTAGCTTTATTTTTCTCTCATCTGCTTTTGAGAGACCATGCCATTCGCAACCATGTTTTAAGCATAGATAAAAAGGCAATAGTTTTGAATGTGCTGAAACTATAACTTCTCCAACATTAGACCCACATTCGCCGCAACTAACTTCTTTGTTTACAAGACTTTTTTTGCATTTCGGACACATAATATCTTCCAAACGTTCTTCGGATCCAATAGGGATAGATGTTTGTATTTCAAAAACATCTAAATATGGACTTAATGTTAAGTCTATTTCTTTGCCTCTGTATTTAGCTTTGAATCTTAATGTTTTACTGTCTTTTGTATCAACATTAAAACTGTTTTTACAATGTGAGCAATAAGTGTTTAAGTATGACCTAAATTTTAAATATTTTATATCGTGTTCTAACATTATGTTCGGAGTTTATGGTTATTAAATGTATGAAGTTATTATACTATATTCTGCAATTAGATAAAACTAAATAAAGATTATCGAATAGAAAAAAGCAATGAAGTTTTTTCTGCTTGAAGATAATTGTCGTTACGTTTTGCGAGTTCGTCGAAATCTACTTTGTGGCCATCGAAATCGGGACCATGAACGCAAGCAAATTTTGTTTTCTTATCAACAGTTACTCTGCAACATCCACACATTCCGGTTCCATCAATCATAATTGGATTGAGGCTAACCATGGTTGGTGTATTGAATTTTTTGGTAAGATTTGCAACATTTTTCATCATAATGATAGGACCAATTGCATAAACTAATTTAATATCGAAACGTTCTTCAAGATATTTTTCGAGAGGTTGAGTAACAAATCCTTGACGACCATAACTTCCATCATCGGTAGTAATTATCAGTTCATCGCAAATATAGCTCATCTCATCTTCCAAAATGAGCATGTTCTTATCTCTGGCACCAATAATTCCAATAACATAATTTCCGGCTTCCTTAAAGGCTTTTGCTACATGATGAAGAATTGCAACTCCTGTTCCGCCTCCTACCATAACTACAGTGCCCACTTTTTCGCAATCGGCAGCCATTCCAAGAGGTCCTGATATGTCTTTTATGAGATTACCTTCGTTTAAAGAACCAAGTAGAGCAGTAGTTTTTCCTACAATTTGAAAAATAAGTGTAATAATTCCGGCAAATTCATCTTTGTCGGCTACAGTCAATGGTATTCGTTCGCCAGTTTCGTTTACACGAAGAATAATAAATTGTCCGGCTTTGATTTTTTTTGCAATTTTGGGAGCACTTACGTCGAAACGAATGATTGTGCCTTCCGCCATTGATTGCTTTCTAAGAATTTGAAACATTTTATTATCGTATTAATTTATGTATATATTTAAATATTAGGATTCATACTTTTTTAATAGTAACACTAGTGTTGTTTTACTCTGGATTAGAATTATATTTTAGTTACCATTCAAGGCTATCCTCAAGTCTTATTTCTTCGTAGTCTTTATCTGTAAGTCCATGCCATTTGCAGCCTTTTTTTGTACATAAATAAAAATCTATGAATTTTGTTCTGGCACTAACTGAAACTTTAGCAATTCTTGAACCGCATTTTCCGCAGTTATTCTCAGTTTCAATTAAATTCTTATTGCAATGCGGGCAGCTAATGTTTTCTACAGTTTTGTCTTCTGGTAGAAACATTGTTGATTTTGATGTGAAAACGTTCAAATATGGGCTTAGCATCAAATAACCAATTGTGCCATTTTCTATTTTAAGCTTCAACATGTCGTTTTCGATAAGGCTTTTATTACAATACGGACAATATGTTTGAAGAAAGGTGCCACTTTCAATAATTTCTTTTTCTTCATCTATAGAAATTACTTTTTCTTCATTATCGTTTATTCGCAAATCTAAATCTTTAGGATATGCTCCACCTCTGAAGCCATATTCGGCATAAAGCTTTTTCAGGGCATCGGAAAAGTTCTCAAATTCAACTAAATGATGTTGACAACCACTTTTTGCACAAATACTAACTTTTCCACCAATATCTAAATTAAATGGAACCATATTTGAACTACACGATTTGCATTCAATGTCGCTCGTCAATTGAGATTTACAATGAGGGCAATAGAAGTAGGCTACAGCATCTGGTGGTATTTCAATATCAGAAATATGGTTGAAGCTGCCATAAATAGAACTTAACCTAATTATTCCTTTTTTATCTTCAATTTTAATAATAAGCCTGATACTTTTCTCATTATCAACTAATTGAGCATTATCCATTAAGGATTCTCCGCATAAGGGGCATTTTACTGGAACTGATATAAAATTATTCATAATATTTATATATTAATAACTTCATTTTAAAAGCGTAAAAGTATAATATTTTTATTATGAAAACTCCATTTCAAAAAATATTTTAGACAAAATGTGCTATAAAAAAGTGAGTGTATTAAAAATTAATTTTAAATATTTTTATGAATTTTTTCTAAAAAACAATAAAAATATATTTAAAGATAGCTTGATGTTTATTGCACGACAACCAGAATTTTGAAGCAAGAAATCAGCTATTATTTTCGTATTCAACAAAACAACTAATTGAGTTTTTGAAAAAGGAAAACTTTTTGCTAATTTTGGGAAAAACATAATGGTGAAATGATGTATGAACCAAAAACTATATATTCTAAACTGGCATTGGAAACAATTTTAACTTCTGTTAAAAAAAGAAACTTAAAATTGTTTAGGCAACAAAAAATCCCTGAATTGCTATCTAAAAAGCAAGCCTGCTTTGTTTCAATTCATAAAAAAGATGGTTCGCTAAGAGGATGTATAGGCACTATCGAACCTGTTAGAACTTGTTTGTTTCATGAAATTATTGACAATGCAATTGCTGCTTCGTCAAGAGATTCGAGGTTTTCTCCTATTACAGCTGATGAGTTGGATAGCATTGAAGTTTCTGTAGATGTCCTGTCGATACCAGAAATTGTAAATGATATTTCGGAACTCGATCCTCAAAATTTTGGAGTGATTGTTTCGGATAATTCTTATAGAAAAGCAGTGTTATTACCAAATCTTGAAGGCATTGAAACCGTTAAATATCAGCTCGATATTGTTAAACGAAAGGCTGGGATATATGATAATTACGAAAACCTAAATATTCAAAAATTTACGGCAACGCGCTATCATTAAAGAATACTTTAATTTTCAAAACTATGAAAGAAGCTTTATATTATCGGAAAATAGATTCGCAAACAGTTGAGTGTAATTTGTGTGCTCATAATTGCAAAATAGCTGAAGGGAATCATGGAATTTGCGAATCGAGAAAAAACAATGAAGGCAAACTGTATTCAGAAAATTATGGAAGAATTTGCTCGATTGCAATCGACCCAATCGAAAAAAAACCCTTATATCATTTTCATTCGGGCAAATCAATTTTGTCGTTTGGAAGTGTGGGTTGCAATATGAAATGCGAGTTTTGCCAAAATTGGGAAATCTCACAATCGAATGTTGAAAAATTTTCATATTTAAGAGATTATCAACCTAAGCAGATAATTGACAAAGCACTAAAATCTAAAAATAATATTGGAATTGCATATACCTACAACGAGCCAACTATTTGGTACGAATTTTTGCTCTACACAGCGAAAATTGCTAAAAAGGAAGGATTAAAAAATATTATGGTAACTAATGGTTTTATAAATGAACGGCCATTGAAAGAAATTTGCAACTATGTCGATGCATTTAATGTAGATTTAAAATCGTTTGAAAATTCGTTTTATCAGAAAATTTCAAAAGCGAGTTTGCAACCTGTTTTGAATACTTTGAAAACAATAAAAAGCCATTCTAAGCATCTTGAAATTACGAATTTAATAGTTACTTCAATCAACGACGATGCCAAAACTTTTGAAGAAATGGTGAAATGGATTGCTTATGAACTTGGCACAAAAACCGTGCTTCATATTTCTCGTTATTTCCCTAGATTTCAAATGACAATAGAACAAACTCCGGTAAAGAAAATATTAGAATTATTCAATATCGCTAAAAAGCATTTGAAGTATGTTTACCTGGGCAATGTTTTGCTTAGCGAAGGAAACGATACCATCTGCGACAAATGCGGAAAAATGGTAATAATCAGGCGCGATTATTTGATTAGAACAATTGGGATTACCGGCAATGGTTCTTGTTATTATTGTGGAAACAATATTATTTCTACTGAATAGAATTTACAAAGTTTGTTTTACTTCTTTCATTTTAAATGCCTCTACAATATCGCCAACTTTTATATCATTAAAATTAGCTATATTTAAACCGCATTCGTAGCCAGAAGCGACATCTTTTACGTCTTCTTTAAATCGTTTAAGCGATGCTAAATCTCCTGTGTATATTACAATTCCTTCACGAATTAACCTAACTTTTGCATTACGTTCGATTCTGCCTTCTTTAACCATACAACCTGCAACTGTTCCAACTTTAGAAATTTTAAATACCTCACGAATTTCAACAGAGCCTATAATATCTTCTTTCAATTCGGTGGAAAGCATTCCTTCCATTGCATCTTTCATGTCGTTTATGGCATCGTAAATTACCGAATAAAGTCTAATATCGATTTCTTCCTTTTCGGCAAGTTTTCTTGCATTTATCGATGGTCGTACCTGAAATCCCACAATTATAGCATTAGAGGCAGAAGCTAACATTACATCCGATTCGGAAATTTGACCAACAGCTTTATGAGTAATATTTACCTGGAATTTTTCTGTAGATAGTTTAATTAATGAGTCTGAAAGTGCTTCTATACTTCCATCAACATCACCTTTTACAATAATGTTTATTTCCTGGAAATTACCTAATGCAAGTCTTCTACCAATTTCATCGAGAGTAATATGTTTTTGTGTTCTTAATCCTTGTTCTCTGAAAAGTTGAAGGCGTTTATTTGCAATTTCGCGAGCTTCTCTTTCGTTCTTCATTACATTAAATCCATCGCCGGCTTGCGGAGCACCATCTAAACCTAAAATCATTACGGGGCTTGATGGTCCTGCAATTTCAACTTTTACACCGCGTTCGTTGTACATTGCTTTCACTTTCCCGGAATACATTCCGGCAAGGAGAGTGTCGCCAATACGTAGAGTGCCATTTTGAACCAAAATTGTTGCGAGATATCCTCTACCTCTATCTAATGACGATTCTATCACAGTTCCTGTGGCTTTTCTGTCGGCATTTGCTTTAAGCTCCAGCATTTCGGCTTCTAACAGGACTTTTTCAAGAAGTTCTTCTATATTCTTTCCAAACTTTGCCGATATTTCTTGCGATTGATATTTTCCGCCCCAATCTTCGACCATAAAATTCAGATTTGCTAATTCTTCCTTTATTTTTTCGGGATTTGCACCTGGTCTATCAATTTTGTTGATAGCAAAAACTATTGGCACACCTGCTGCTGTAGCATGATTAATTGCTTCAACGGTTTGAGGCATAACCTTGTCGTCTGAGGCTACTACAATTATTGCAATATCAGTTACTTGTGCACCTCTTGCACGCATTGCTGTAAATGCTTCGTGCCCGGGAGTATCCAAAAAAGTAATTTCTTTATCGTTGAAAAGTGTAACATTGTATGCTCCAATATGTTGGGTAATTCCTCCAGCTTCTCCTGCTATTACATTTGCATTTCTTACATAATCTAACAGCGATGTTTTTCCATGGTCAACATGTCCCATAACTGTGGCAATAGGTGCTCTACTTTTTAGGTTTTTTTCGTCTTCTTCTGGCTGCGTTTCATTGATTGCTTCCTGAACATCTATACTTATAAATTCTGTTTTGAAACCGAACTCGTCTGCAACCAAGGTAATAGTTTCTGCATCGAGCCTTTGATTTATTGAAACAAACAAACCCAAATTCATGCAAGTAGAAATGATATTGTTCACTGGAATATCCATCATTGTGGCAATTTCGTTGACCGAAACAAATTCCGTAACTTTCAGAACATTTTTTTCGGCTTCTACTTTTATTGCATCATCAATGCTTTTTTGCGAAACAGCTTCTCTTTTTAACCTTCGGTGCTTGGAACCTTTCGATTTTCCTTTGCTTGTGAGTTTTGCTAATGTATCTTTTATTTGCTTCTGAACATCTACTTCTAATATTTCAGTTCTGACAATTTTCTTCTTTTGTTTATCATGCTTCCTATTGTCAGTTTTTTGCTTTTCTTTTTTCTGAACCTGAATGTTTTGAGCTACATCAACGCGTTCCTTTTTTATTCTCTTTCGTTTTTTCTTTCTCTTTTTTGGTTCTTCTTTGTTATCGGAGCTAACTTTTTTGGTAGTAATTTTGTCAAGATCTATTTTTCCGACAACAGTAGGTCCTGAAAGTTTTCTAATTTCAGGCTTGTAAACTCCATCTTCAGTCTTTGAAGCCTCAGGTTTTTCTTTGCTTGGTTTTTGAGCAACTTTTGTCTCTTCTGCCTGAACTGTCGATTCTTTTACTCCATCAGCTTTTTCAGGTTTCCGTTTCGATTTTGCCTGCAATTTTTCAATTTCTTTGGCTTTCTTTTCTGCTCTTTTTTCGGCATACGATTTCCTTCCAGGTCGTGTTTTTTGATTTATTGAATCTAAATCGATTTTGCCTACAACCTTTATTTCTTTTTCTTTTCCACCTTTTGTTATATCGGCTTTCTCTTCTGTTGTTTTTTCCTGTACGATAGTTTCTTCAACTGCTGGGCTACTTTCTATAATCTCTTCAGCCTTTTCAGGAACAGGTTTTGAAGCTATGGTTTCTTGAGTTTCTTCTGTTGATTCAACTTTTGAATCTTCCTCAAAACTACTTTCTTCCACAACAGGCAAATCGTCTGAAATTTCTACGGAAGGTTTACTAATTTTTTCTTCAGCAGGCTGAGTTTTTTGTTCGACCGGTTCTTCTGGGATTATTTCGTCAAGCTCCTGCTCAATTGGCTGTATTTGTTCAATGACTTCTTCAGGCTTTTCTTCTACAGTTTCAGGTTTTATTTCCTCATCAATACTTTCAGCTTTATCAGACTCGGTAGCTTCCAATACTACCTCTTGCTCGACAGCTTGTTCAGTTGGAGTTTCAACAACTTTGTCCACTTCAATAGTTTTAATCTCTACTTCCTGGCCAATTATTTCATTAATCTCTTCAGTAGTATGTTTTTCTTCTGAAAGATCTTCTAAAGTTTCTTGCTGAGAAATTTCCTGTTCTTCTATTATATCATTAGAAATTTCCTTTGTTTGCTGTGTTTCGGTTTCTATATCCTTCTGATCGTCATTTTCTTCAATTATTTCAGTTTCTAAAGACTCTTCAGTTTTATCTTTAGCCGAATACTGGCTTCTAATAATTTTAGTTTTTTTGCTAAATTCTTTAGATTGCTCTTTTGCTTGCACATCAGAACTGTACTCTTTATTAAGAATATCCAAAAATTCAGGAGGGACTTTAGATGTAGGTTTGGCTTCAATCTTTAAGCCCTTTTTCTCAAGAAATTCAACAATAGTTGACATTCCTACGTTAAATTCCTTAACAAGTTTACTTAATCTTTTCGCCTTTTTAACCTCTGCCATAATTAAATTTCGTCTCAGATTATTAAAAATCTTTTTCAAACAATAATTGTTAAAAATAAAATATTAAAATTAATTATATCAGCTAATGAACAAGTATTATTTATTCAAATTCTGCTTTTATAATTTGCATAACATATGTAATCGTTTCTTCTTCAAGATCCGTTCGTTTAACTAAATCTTCGAATGACAGCTCTAAAACACTTTTTGCAGTATCGCATCCTATTGCTTTTAGTGCGTCAATTATCCATCCTTCTAATTCGTCAGAAAATTCTTCAATATCAACATCTTCGTCGTCTTCAACATCAATATCGCGATATACATCAAGCTCTAAATCAACCAATTGTCCAGCCAATTTAATATTTAATCCACTTTTCCCAATTGCAAGTGATACTTGATCTGGTTTGAGGAATATTTCTGCTCTTTTTTCTTCTTCAAGAATGTTTATTGATGTAATTTTTGCAGGATTTAATGCTCTCGATATAAATAGTTTAATGTCCTGAGAAAAGTTTATCACATCAATATTTTCGTTTCGTAGTTCTCTAACAATTCCGTGTATTCTGGATCCTTTCATGCCAACACATGCACCAACCGGATCAATTCTTTCGTCGTAAGATTCTACAGCAATTTTTGCTCTTTCTCCAGGTTTTCTAACAATTTTTTTAATGGTAATAAGTCCATCGAAAATTTCAGGAACTTCTAATTCAAAAAGTCTTTCAAGGAAAATTGGCGAAGTGCGTGAAATTATTATCAAAGGATTGTTATTTCGCATATCAACTTTTATGACTACTGCACGAATACTATCGCCTTTTTTGAAATAATCTGATGGTATTTGCTCCTGTTTCGGAAGTATTAGTTCATTTCCTTCATCATCAAGTACTAATATTTCTTTTTTCCAGACCTGATAAACTTCTCCTGTAATTATTTCTCCAATTTTATCTTTATAGTTGCCGAAAATGCCATCTTTTTCAATTTCGAGAATTCTTGTAGTTAGATTCTGACGGACAGACAAAATAGACCTTCTTCCAAAATCATTCAGTTCAACACGCTCTGTATAGTCTTCCCCAACTTCATAATCTGCATCGATTTTTAATGCCTTCGATAGAGGAATTTCAAGTATTTCATCTTCAAAATCTTCATCATCAACTATTTCTCTATTACGCCATATCTCGAAATCACCTTTATCGATATTTATAATGATATCGAAATTTTCGGTAGTGCCGTACTTTTTTCTAATTAAGCTCTTAAAAACATCTTCAAGAACACTCATCATTGTTGTTCTATCTATGTTTTTTAATTCTTTAAATTCTGAAAATGTATCAATTAAGTTTAAATTCTTCATTTTGACTTTATTTAAACATAATTTTTAATTTAGCTGACTTCATATCTTTATATTTTATCGTTTTTTGCTCTTTAACTAATTCTTTTCTCTTTTTCCCCTCTAATTTTATTCTTTTTTCTTCTACAATTTCAATTTCAATGTCGGTTGCCGATATTAGGGCTCCATTCAATTTTTTGCCATCAGAAAGCAAAATTTCAATTTCTTTTCCAATATTTTTTTTGTATTGCTCAAGCACATGAAATGGTTGATCTAAACCAGGAGATGTAACTTGAAGTTGATAATCATTGTCTTCTCTGTCGAAATTATTTTCAATAAATCTGCTCAGTTCTACACATTCTTTTATCGAAACTCCAGCCATACTGTCCACTTTAACAGTTATACTACTGTCCGAACTAATATCTGCACTTACTAAAAATATTTCTTTTTTGGCAATTTCCTCTTCAACAATTTTTTTCAGATAATCTATATCAATCATAAAAAATATTAATAAAATAGGGGACATCGTCCCCTATTAAAATCTTCCTCGCTAATCGCTGCAAAAGTACACAATATTTTATAAATGCAAAGTAATTGCTGTTTTTTTTAAATATTTTGTTCTATTTTCAAATTGAATGCAAAATTTACTTAATTTGCTCTATTTATTGTTTATCATTTATAGAAATATATAGAATATTGAAAGAAGCAAAGAAATATTATCAAAAAATAATTAACGATCCGGTTTATGGCTTCATAAATATCCCAAGCGAATTGGTTTTCAACATAATTGAGCATCCATATTTTCAACGATTGAGGCGAATAAAACAATTAGGCTTGACTTTTTATGTTTATCCGGGAACTACTCACACTCGTTTTCAACATGCAGTTGGCTCTATGCATCTTATGAAATTGGCAATTGAAGTGATAAAACATAAGGGGCATGAAATTTCGGAAGAGGAAGCCCAGTCTGCAATGATTGCAATTTTACTGCACGATATCGGGCATGGGCCATTTTCTCATTCGCTCGAAAGAATAATTATTGATAATATTGATCATGAGTTTATTACAGGTCAGTATTTTGTAGATTTAAATAACTATTTTGATAACAAACTAGAAAATGCTATTAAGATTTTTAATAATCAATATCACAAAAAGTATCTACATCAGCTAATTTCAAGTCAATTGGATGTTGACAGATTAGACTATTTGAGGCGCGACAGTTTTTTTTCAGGAGTTTCGGAAGGAATTATTGGTTCCGACAGAATAATTAAAATGCTTAATGTTGTAGATAATGAATTAGTTATTGAAGAAAAAGGAATTTATTCAGTTGAAAAATATTTAATCGCCAGGCGGTTTATGTATTGGCAGGTATATTTGCATAAAGCGGTTCTGTCGGCAGAAATTATGATTGCAAAAATTCTAATGCGCGCTAAAGAACTGGCTCAATCTGGAGAAAAATTGTTTTCAATTCCTGAATTTTCATTTCTATTAGAAAATAAAATATCTAAAAATGATTTTGAAAAAACTAATTCAAAATCAATTTTAGAAATATTTTCAAAGTTAGACGATAGCGATGTTTTTTCTTCTATAAAAGTTTGGTCAGACCACAAAGACAAAATCCTTTCCGACCAGTGCAAACGATTAATTAATAGGCGTTTATTTAAAGTAGAAATTTCTAATACTGAATTTATGCCTGATAAAATAGACCATTTGGAGAAATTAGCAATGAAAAAATACGGCATTTCAAAAAACGATGTTTCTTATTATGTCTTTTCAAATAAACTGAGTAACAGTGCGTACAACCTTAATTCTGAAAAAATAAACGTAATCTACAAATCAGGAAAATTAGTCGATTTTGAAGAAGCTTCTGATATGCAAAATCTAACTGCTTTCAGTAAAAATGTTGTGAAGCATTTTTTGTATTATCCGAAAGATCTTATTTGATTATTCTCAAATTGAAATATTCAATCTATGAATTCTTTTGTCGAAAAAACCATTGTTTCGAACATAGCTTGAATTCAAAATAAAAATATTCATATGCTTTAATTTTGCATTTTAGCCCTATTCTTCAATAAAATAATGCAAAATTAGTGAGCTATTAAATATAATATTACATTTGCAAAAATCATTTTTTATGGAATTTACTGCAAATTATTTAGCACAAATATTGAAGGGTAATGTTGAAGGAGATGGAAATGTAACTGTTTCAGATTTTTCAAGAATCGAAGATGGTAAAACAGGTACTTTAAGTTTTCTTGCAAACCCAAAATATAACAAATATCTTTATACAACAGAATCAAATATAGTTATTATTAATAAAGATTTTGAAATTGAAAAAGAGGTTTCGCCAACTCTTATTCGAGTTGAAAATGCCTATGAATCTTTTGCTGAATTATTAACTATCTACGAAAGTCTTAAAAAAAACCAACAAGGAATTGAGCAGCCATCTTTTATTTCTCAAGATATAGAAATTCCTGATAATGTGTATGTTGGTGCTTTCACCTACATCGGACAAAATGTAAAAATTGGCAATAATGTAAAAATTTACCCAAATTGCTATATTGCTGACAATGTTGAAATAAAAGAAAACACAATAATAAATTCAGGTGTAAGAATTTATTCCGAATGTAAAATAGGTTCAGATTGCACATTCCACAGTGGAGTGGTAATAGGAAGCGACGGATTTGGCTTCGCTCCACAAAAAAATAATGATTATAAAAAAGTTCCGCAAATTGGAAATGTTATTATTGAAGATAATGTTGAAGTTGGGGCAAATACAACAATAGACAGAGCAACAATTGGTTCAACAATTATTAGAAAGGGAGTTAAATTAGACAATTTAATTCAAATTGGGCATAATGTTGAAATTGGAGAAAATACTGTAATTGCTGCACAAAGCGGAATTGCAGGTTCAACCAAAATTGGCAAAGCATGCATGATAGGCGGTCAGGTTGGGATAATTGGTCATCTGACTATTGCTGATGAAGTGAAAATTGCAGCTCAGTCGGGAATTGCTAAAAGTATAAAAGAGAAAGGTGCAATTTATCAAGGCTCGCCCGCTTTTAAAATCATCGATTATCAAAAATCATTAGTTATATTCAAGAATCTTCCACAACTAAAAAAACAGATCGACACAATCGAAAAAAGCCTTTAAGGAATATAGAACCATTTTTCAAAAATTCTTTCCAAATAGAATAATATAAAATTTAATAACTCAATAATATTATTCTAAAATATCCAAATAAAGCAATTCTATATTGGCTCTTTCCAACAACTGCAATCCTTCATTTTTTCTATAATTCTCGGCATACACAACCCTACTTATTCCTGCCTGAATTATTAATTTCGAGCATTCGAGACAAGGAGAAGAGGTAATATATAAAGTTGCACCCTGGCTACTATTGTTCGATTTAGCTACTTTAGTTATTGCATTTGCTTCGGCATGAAGCACATAAGGTTTGGTTTTGTTATTGCTGTCTTCGCAAATGTTTTCAAAACCAGAAGGTGTTCCATTGAATCCATCGGAAATTATCATCCGATCTTTAACTAATAAAGCACCAACTTTTCGCCGAGTGCAATAAGAATTTTTTGCCCAAACTTTAGCCATTTCAAGATACAATTTGTCAAATTGAATTTGTTTTTCCTTTTTTTCTGCAGAAAGTGTATTCATAATCTATCTGTTATTGCCAAATTTTTAAACGACAAAAATATTTTATAATTGAAGATAACACAAATTTGAAAATAAAAATTATAGTTTTGTGAAAAATAATAAAATAAAAATATGTTAAAAACTTCGAAATTCTTAAGCCTTTATATAGTACTAATGCTCTGTTTCAGAATGAACTTTGCAATAGATGCCCCAGTTCTGGTCTCGCCGTTTAACTCTTCACTTACATGGGCAGGTGTAATGTTAGATTGGAATGCTGTTGCAGGAGCCAGCTACTATCAACTCCAGATTGATTCAGTTACCAGCTTCAATTCTCCATTTCTGTTCGATACACTTGAGGCATCATTAGGTACAGCAAATACTTGGGGTGACACCGAACATTTCGTCGATGATTTGTTCTTTGGTGAAACCTATTACTGGCGAGTTCGGACACTTTCCGCAACAGATACCTCTGCGTGGTCTTCAAATATGGCTTTCATTACAAGAAATTATGTCAATTTATCGTTGCCCTTCTCGGGAACTTATAATTTCACAGGAATATTATTAGACTGGAATGCTCACGAGGGAGTTGATAATTACGATTTTGAATTAGATACAAGCCCAAATTTTAATTCAGTAGCACTTGTCCAGGGTAGCACTGCATATTTAAGCTATTTGAATAATTTTTCTGATAGCGAAGAATTTATTGAGAACTTATATTTTGGAAAAACCTACTATTGGAGAGTAAGAGCCAGAAATTTAGTTGATACATCGGGTTGGTCAATTGCGTGGAATTTCAACACATACGATTATGTTACTCTCTATGAACCAGTCAATGGGAGCCTTGTTTATGCTGGCATTACACTCGATTGGTTTGCATTCGATGGAATTGAGCTTTATCAATTTGCTGTTGATACTACTCCAAACTTTAATTCTGGTGCCTATCAAACAGGAATCGATACTTTTCAATTTTTTCTGAACAATAATTCCGATACCGAAGAATTTGTAGATGATTTATTTTTTGGGAAACAGCATTTTTGGCGAGTTCGGGCTATAAATGCAGTTGATACATCAAGCTGGTCGGCTACAAGAAATTTTACCACAAAAGACGAAATGTTTTTAAGCAGTCCAGCAAATAATTCGTTTTCTTTCACAGGAACAACTATAGATTGGGATGCATATAGTGGTGTCGATTTTTATGATTTTCAAATAGATACAAGCTCTCAATTTAATACCTCTGCCATTTTCATTGGGACTACATCTTACATTAATCAATTCAGCAGCAATCAAGATACAGAATACTATCTTTTCAATTTGTTTTTTGGCAAAAAATATTTTTGGCGTGTCAGAGCACGCAATGCAGTAGATACAACAGTTTGGTCTGATATCTGGAGTTTTACAATTCACGATACATTATTTATGAATGCTCCAATTTCATTTTCAAGTACTTTTACTTCAACTACCATCGATTGGGATGCTCACACTGGTGTGAATTATTACGATTATCAAATAGATACTTCCATAAATTTTAATTCGCCAATATTTTACGAAGGCATAAACGATTACATAAATTCAAGTAGCTTAAATATTGATACAGAAAAATATTTAGAAAATTTGTATTTCGGCGAATATTATTATTGGCGAATTAGAGCACGAAATGATGAAGACACAACAAAATGGACAACTCCCTGGAATTTTTATACTCTTCAACAAGTAGGTTTGTACAGTCCGCAAAACGAAGCTCTAAATCAAGATCTTGCCGGCATTACTTTAGATTGGTGGGCTCACGAGGGAGCAAATTTTTATTATTTAGAAGTTGATACAAGCAATGCTTTTAATACTCCATTTTTAATTCAGGAAACCATACCTTATCTATATGCAAGTAACGACAGCTCTGATACCGAATACTTTACCGGACCTCTCGCTGCAAACCGATTTTATTTTTGGCGCGTAAGAATGAGTAATACCATTGATACTGCTATTTGGGAAACAAGATGGTTCAGTACTGGAAATCAAATGCTTGAATTACCAATCCCTCCAGTTTTAGTTTCTCCACTTCTTAGCGAAATTGAGGTAGATATCGACCCACAATTAGATTGGACTGACATAAATGGAGCCACAGGATACCATTTCCAAATAAGCACAAATCCTGATTTGACAAATGCAACAGAACAATTTAGCCCTGTTTCATTTGCCGATATTTTAAACTTAAATTTTAATACAACATATTATTGGAGAGTTCGCACATATGATGGTAATTTTGTTTCCGACTGGACATATACAAGTCATTTCACGACAAGTGAGGTAGGGCTGGCAGCACCATTTTTGACAAGTCCGCCAAATCTAAGTATAAATCTACCAACAAACAATGTCATGCTGCAATGGCACCCTGTTGCAGATAGCGAAGACTACTATATTCAATACACAACTGATTCAAATTTTGTAAGTATGGTTTATACTCAAAATACCAGCGATACTTTTTTGCTGATTGGCGGTTTAGATTTTGAAACTGACTATTTCTGGCACGTAAAAGCTGTTTCTTCTGTAATTACAAATAGCTCGTGGTGCGATTCATGGAAATTTACAACTATGAATGATGTGAGTGTCAATGAAAATTTATACAACGATTATCTTACAGTTTATCCGAATCCAACTTCCAATTTTCTAAATATTCAGTCAAATAATTTTTCTACTCTTGAAGGAATTCAGGTTTTTGATGTCTTTGGAAAGAAAATATTTGAGGAATACAATATCGATAAATACCTGCATACTATCAATTTAAATAATCTAAAAAGTGGGATTTATTTTTTGAATATTATTGTTGGCGATAAAATATACACCAGAAAAATTGTTCTTACAAAATAGAAAATTCCAAAGTTTTTGCAAAATATAAGTTAACTAAAGTTATAAAAAAAAGCCGTACATGCTTATGTACGGCTTTAATTTTGGGTCAATAATTAAATTGCTTATTAATGGAATGATGAGGTATAGCTGTTTAACTTTCTTACACTACTGCTAAAAGTAAAACCGCTATTTACGATGTAGTAATTTTGTTTATCTAAAGTGTATGCGTATGCAAATTTTGCTAATTCTAATTTCTTTGAATCGAAACTAAATAATTTCATCAGTTCGAGAACTTGTTGAGAACTAACTCTGTGAGAGGCAATTGCTTGTTGGGCAACTATCAATTTTTCATCATCAAAGCTTGTGCGAACAATCGTATGTTTCAAGTTTTGAAAACTGCGTGATGAAATTCCTGCCGGTACAACATGTTGTCCATGACTGTTTATTGCTGTGTTGTGCTTACCATGGTTGTTTATTGCAACATTTCCATGAACCACCACAGGTGTAACACTAACTATTGGATCTATATCAACAATTGAGAGTTTCTGATGTCTTTGAACTGTTGCTTTCACTTTTGAGCTTGCCGGAATGTTTATATAACCATTGTATATTGTACGTGTATGAGAACCACCTCGTCGTTTATGAACTTTTCTTTTAACAATTATATGGTGTTTTCCCGGAAGAAGATTTTCGATATTATATATGCTTTGTGGTTTTGAATATGATTTATTATCAATTATTAATGAAAATTTTTCTCCGTTCCATGTTTTTATGTTTAATTTCGATCTGCCGGATGTTGTATATGCCAACAAAGAAAAACTTAGTAAAAAACTTACTGCTAATGTTAAAAATGTGCGTTTCATGATTTATCCTCCTCAGTTAATTAAAATAATTGATGACTTGTTTCCAAGATGTGTGCCAAAAATCAAATATTATAAATTACAATTTGAAATATCTTCTTAACATATTATGTATCTAACATTTAAGTTATGATATAAATTCAATCTTTTCATTTATTAAACAATTATTTGCTAATATCACCTAAAACAATTTTAATTTTATATCTTTGAAAAAGTAAAATATTTATTAGTTTCTTGCCGTTTGGAATTGAATTATTAATTAAATAAACACAATAATGGACAATTATTTTTTGAAAGTAAAAAACTACCTTATAGAATTAGAATACGAAATAGTTTCGGAAAACATTGACGATTCAGTTTTTGTAATACAAAAAGAAGAAGATGGCATTAAAAATTTGATGATTGCTTGCGATGATCCTATTTTGATAATAGAGCAATACCTATTTGATGTTGAATCTGAAAATTGCGATACATATAAAAAACTACTTCAAATAAACAGGAATATCGTTCATGGAGCATTCGTAATCGACGAATCGGGCAAAAAAATCATTTTTCGCGATACACTTCAATTAGAAAATCTTGACATAAACGAAATTCAAGGCTCATTAAATTCATTAGTTTTACTTTTGAGCGAATACACAGATGAAATGTTAAATTTTTCAAGACAATAAGCCATACGAATTATATAATATTATTAAAATTTAAATAAATAGAAATGAATTTTTTCCAAAGATTATTTAAGATGGGTGAAGCAGAAGCCCATGCAGCAATTGATAAGCTCGAAAACCCAATTCGGTTGACAGAGCAAGGAATACGCGATTTGAAAAACGACCTCGACAAAAGTCTTCAAGCATTGGCAGAAGTCAAAGCAATGTCAATAAGATCGAAAAACGAAGCTTCAAGCTATAAAAACAAAGCTGCCGACTACGAAAAAAAGGCAATGTTAGTTTTAAAAAGAGCTCAAGAAGGAAAAATTGAACCTGCCGAAGCCGACAGATTAGCAAGCGAAGCTCTGTTGAAAAAAGAAGAAGCCGCAAAGCAGGGAACTACTGCTGAAGCCAACTCAAAGAATTTTGAACAAAATATTTCTCAGATTGATGCAAATGTTAAAAAATTAAAGTCGAATATTTCGCATTACGAAAACGAACTAAAAACTCTGAAGGCAAGAGCAAAAGTTAGTGCTACTACCAAAAAACTCAATAAGCAAATGTCTCAGATTGATAGCGGTGGAACAATTTCAACCTTAGAACGAATGAAAGAAAAAGTGGAGCAAGATGAGGCATTGGCACAAGCTTATGGCGATATCTCAAACGAAAACAAAAGCCTCGACGACGAAATTGACTCTGTACTTTCAGACGATAAATCTATTGAAGCCTCCGATGCTCTTGCTGAACTAAAAGCAAAAATGAAAATTTAGCATTTCGGTATGTAAAAGAAAATCCCACAAATTCACAGATAATTTATCTATGAATTTGTGGTTTGTGCTTTCCGACAAAATGATAATTTGATTATTTAAAAAAAAGAAATATGGGAATTTTTGATGTGTTCAAAAAAAAAGAAAAAAAACCTGAGTACGATCCTACCAACATAAGTGTTTTAGACTTGCAAAAAGGTTTTGTTTTTGAATACGACCTTAAGACCTGGATAGTGAAAGCTGCTTACGATTACGATTGGGGAAACAATTTTTTTTCGAGAGAATATAAAATTGACGATGGCGAACAACAGTTTTTTCTTAGTGTAGAAAACGACGACGAAATTTCAATATCAATCAGTAAAAAAATAAAAATCAGAACCATCAGTGAAGATATTCCCGAATATATTTCTGAAAATGACAAACCTCCTAAATCGTTGATATATAAAAATATAAAGTATTTTCTTGACGGTGAAAATCCCGGATTTTTTAAGGATTGCGAGAATAAAACAGACGATTGGGCAGAAGTAATTTCCTGGACTTATTATGATGAAACAGACGAAAATATCCTAAATATTGAACAATGGGGAGACGATGATTTTGAATCTTCAGTAGGTACTGTAATTAAAGAATTTGAAATATCGAATATATTGCCCGGATAAATTCATACTTTTGACCATCGAAAAAACAAAATAAACTAAATATTTCCTTTTATAAAAAATAAAGAAATGAAAAATATTCATCTATCTTTCAGCCTATTACTGATAATAATCTTGATGTCGTGCAGCAGCAAGGAATTTGTAAAAAACCCTGTTGATGTTCTCGTAAGAGACTTGCCCAGCGATGCAGTTTTTTCAATAGTTTTATACGATATGGGTGTTGAAGGAACATTTGCAAAAACCTACAAACATCAATACCAAATAGTTACTGAAAAAAATGAAAATATTTCCGATACAAAAACCGATTGGATAGAAGTAGGCAAAGACTTCTTTTATCTTCACGAAAACAATATGGGGATGGAAATTATTTCGCGAAATGCTGATGGAAAACTTAACAAAACTGCAAGTCCGGCCGGCTATTCCAACTATGTTGGCAACGAAAAATACGGAAAATGGTCCGATAGAGGCGGCAGTAGTTTTTGGGAATTTTATGGAAAATATGCCATGCTTTCGAGTATGTTTCATATGATTTCTTATCCTGCCAACAGAACCCATTGGAACGACTATCATTCAAACTATTACGGAAGAAAATCGTACTATGGGCCCAGCTCGAACGGAAAATCGTACTATGGTACATATAGCGACAATAATACAAAATCGAGAAGTAATTCGAAATATACAAATAGCTCAAATTTCAGGAACAAAGTGCAAAGCAAAGTTTCGAGAAGTTCCAGTACGTCTAAAACAAGCAGATCTAGCTCAAGGTATAGCAGCTCAAGATCTCGCTCGCGAGGCGGCGGAAGTGGCAAATAATATTTATTTTTCAAGCTATTTTAACTATTAAAAAAATAACCAAATGACACATATCTTAGACCTAGCAATCACGACAGTAGTTTATCTTGCAAGTGGATTTATATTGTTTTTTATTGGCAAAATGGTTTACCAGCTATTTCATAGAAATATTAATATAAAAGACGAACTTGTACATAAAGACAATTTTGCATTTGCCATTTCACATACCGGATATTTTGTTGGTTTATTGTTGGCAATTGGAAGTGCAATAATTGGACCTTCGAATGGCTTACTCATCGATTTAGCAGATATTTTCATTTATGGCTTTATAGCAATTTTGCTTCTAAATATTTCTATAATAATCAACGATAAGATTATTCTACGGAAGTTTTCTGTAAGAAAAGAAATAATAGATGACCAAAATGCCGGTACAGGAGTTGTAGAAGCTGCAAATTCTATTGCTACAGGTCTAATAATTCTCGGAGCAGTTTCCGGAGAAGGTGGTGGTATTATGACAGCATTGGTTTTCTGGGCAATCGGTCAAATCGTGATTTTACTTATTAGTTTTGTTTACGATTTGATTACTCCATATAACATTCACGAACATATAGAAAAAGACAATGTAGCTGTTGGAATTGGATTTGCAGGGGCAATAATAGCAATCGGAAATCTTATTCGCTTTGCCCTAATGGACGATTTCGAAAGTTGGGCTACTACCCTGTCATTTGTAGGTATTGAGGTTTTAATTGGAATAATTCTATTACCAGTTGTAAGATTCTTAAGTGATAAAATTTTATTGCCCGGACAAAAACTTACTGACGAAATTATAAATCAGGAAAAACCAAATATCGGTGCTGCATTAATTGAAGCATTTTCATATATTGGCGGATCTGTTTTGTTGACTTGGTGTATGTAAATCAATTACAAATTTCTACCCAGCCCAATTTTCCCTATCCAAACTTCTATATTGTATTGCTTCCGCCAGATGGTCAGATAGAATATCTTCGTAACCTTCAAGGTCTGCTATAGTTCTCGAAACTTTCAAGATTCTATCATAAGCCCGAGCTGAAAGCCCTAATTTTTCCAGAGCATTTTTCAACAATGTTTTGCCTGTCTCATCTATTTCGCAATATTTTCTGATTTGTTTTGAACTCATCTGCGAATTTGAATGAACTTCCTTATTTTCTGCAAACCTCCTCTCCTGAGTTTCTCTTGCGGTTATCACCCTTTGCCTTATTTCTATGCTATTTTCAGACATTTTCGTTTCCGAAAGTTTTTTAAACGAAACAGGAATTACTTCAATATGAATATCTATCCTATCTAGCAAAGGTCCTGAAATTTTGTTCAAATATTTTTGGACAACTCCCGGCGAACAAACACAATTTTTTTCTGGATGATTATAATATCCGCAAGGACAGGGATTCATAGAAGAAACAAGCATAAAACTTGCTGGATATTCTACCGAAAATTTTGCTCGAGAAATGGTAATGACTCGGTCTTCCAGCGGCTGACGCATAACCTCCAAAACTGTACGCTTAAATTCGGGCAATTCATCTAAAAATAAAACGCCATTGTGAGCTAAGGAAATTTCTCCGGGCTGCGGAAATTGTCCGCCTCCAACAAGTGCAACATCAGAAATTGTGTGGTGTGGCGACCTGAAAGGACGACTTGTAATCAAAGAAGTTTCACGCGAAATTTTCCCTACAACCGAATGTATTTTTGTTGTTTCTAATGATTCATGCAAAGTCAGTGGAGGAATTATCGTAGGGATACGTTTTGCCAACATAGTTTTTCCGGCACCCGGAGGTCCTATCATAATTATATTGTGCCCTCCGGCGGCAGCAACTTCCAAAGCACGCTTCACATTTTCCTGACCTTTTACATCGGAAAAATCGAAATCGCAAATATTAATATTCTTATAAAACTCGTCGCGAGTATTAACCACAGTTGGCTCTAATTCAATTTCTTCATTGAAAAAATCAATTACTTCTTTGATATTATCAACACCATAAATCTCCAAATTATTGACTACGGCGGCTTCTTTTGCATTTTGATTTGGCAAAATAAATCCTTTGAAACCTTCTTCTCGTGCTTGAATTGCAATTGGCAATACTCCTTTTATTGGCTGCAAACTTCCGTCAAGAGAAAGCTCGCCCATAATTACATAATCCCCAACTTTTTCGGATTTTATTTGTTCAGATGCTGCCATAATACCAATAGCGAGAGGTAAATCGTAGGCAGAGCCTTCTTTGCGAATATCTGCAGGCGCCATGTTTATAACAACCTTTTTCCCAGGTATTTTATATCCGTTGGTACGTAAAGCTGAATCTATTCTTTGCTGGCTTTCTTTTACAGCACTATCAGGCAATCCGACAAGAAAAAAATTTATTCCCTGCGATACGTTCACCTCAATGGTAATAGTCGTGGCTGAAACTCCGTAAACAGCAGAACCGTATGCTTTTACTAACATTTTTTTTGTTTTAGTTCAACTTATCGGTTAATAATTTAATTTCATTAGCAGGCGATTTTTTTCGATAAATGATATTGTAAACAGCTTCTGTAATAGGCATTTCTACTTTATATTTTTCATTTATTTTTGATATACAATAAGTTGAATAATAGCCTTCTGCAATCATGTTCATTTCCAATTGGGCGGTCTTTACGGAATATCCCTGACCAATCATTGTTCCGAAAGTTCTATTCCTGCTGAATTTGGAATAAGCAGTAACAAGCAAGTCGCCAAGATAAGCAGAATCTTTGATGTCTCTCGTTATTGGGTGGACTGTATCAACGAAACGTTTGATTTCGCGAATGGCATTGGAAATCAGCACTGCTTGAAAATTGTCACCATAACGCAAACCATGACAAATTCCTGCGGCAATTGCAAAAATATTTTTCAAAACTGCTGAATATTCTGTGCCAAAAATATCGTCGGAGATGAGTGTTTTTATATATCTCGACTGCAATGAGCTGGCAATATATTTTGCATTGTCTTCACTTTGCGAAGCTATAGTTAGATACGACAAACGCTCAAGTGCAACCTCTTCAGCATGACAAGGGCCTGAGATTATTACCATTGAAGGCAATGGAATATCATATTTATTATTAAAAAAATCGCCAATTATCATATTTTCGTCCGGAACAATCCCTTTGATTGCTGATACAATAATTTTGTCTTCAATATTGATTTTTAGTTTACCAAGTGCCAGTTTCAAAAAAGCAGAAGGAATGGCAAAAATAAGAACATCAGATTTTTCTGCAATTTCGTTAATATCAGAAGAAAAATTGATTTTGCTAATTTCGAGGTAAGCAGAGCTTAAATATCTGGGATTTCTATGAAATCTTTTTATCGACTCTATCAGGTCTGGATTTCGCATAAACCAATTTACTTTTGATTCGTTATTCAAAAGCATTTTTACTATTGCGGTAGCCCAACTTCCGCCACCTAAGACTGCAATTTTTTTATTATGAGCTGTTTTCTCCATTTCTATTTTTTTTGAAATTTCAATTTGCAAGGCTTATGATAGAGTAAAAATCTTTCCCGGTAAAGCTTTTATAAGTCCTGCAAATTCTAGATTTAACAACAATGACGAAACCTTACTTATTTGCAATTTCGACATTCTGCTAATTGTATCTATTTCTAATTCTCCATTTTCTTTGAGCAAATCTAAAATAATAGTTTCGTTTTCAGACAATTCGTTGAATAATTTTTGTTGAATTGCATGTGAATTTCCCTTTTTCTTATTCCAATTTAATATATACTCAAGATCTTCAACATCTTCAATCAAAGCTGCTTTATTGCATTTTATCAATTTATTGCATCCCTTTGAATATGTATCATTTGTTCGCCCCGGAAAAGCAAAAACATCTCGAAAATACGAGTTTGCAATCTCTGCGGTTATTAAAGAGCCGCCTTTTACCGGAGATTCAACTACAATAGTCGCATCCGAAATTCCGGCAATAATTCGGTTTCGCTTTACAAAATTTACTCTTTCAGGCAACTGTTCGTGCAAAAATTCTGTAATAATTGCTCCATTTTCAAAAATATCGTTTAAATATTTTTTGTGCAATGCCGGATATATTGTATTCAATCCATGAGCTAAAACCGCCACTGTTGGCAATTTATTATTTATTGCAGCCTTATGTGCCGAAATGTCGATACCATAAGCAAAGCCACTTACAATTATTGGATTATGATTGTTTTCCCTGAGTTTTGTAACCAATTGGCTACAAACCTCTTTTCCACGCGAACTTGCTTTTCGAGTGCCAACTATACTTATTACTTTTTCTTGATTGAAATCGACATTTCCTTTCGAATACAAGATGATTGGAGCATCGTTGCATTGTTTCAGTCTGTTAGGATAATCTGCATCTAAATAAAAGAAGGCATTAATACCTTCTTTTTCAATAAACTTAGTTTCTTTTTCTGCTTGAATAAGAACGTTTTGTCTAACTATGCTGCGAGCTAAGATGGAACCTACTCCCGGAATCTTTTGTAAAACACTCTCCTTTTCTTTAAAAACTGCTTCGACACCTCCAATGTATGCAATCAATTTTTTTGCAATAACACTTCCTATTCCAGGAATTAAACTAATCCCAATTTTGTACTTTAGTAAATTAAGATCCATCATAAAGAAAATGCTAACATGCTATCTTATTTCTCAAAGCTATAGCTCAAACCTAAGCTAAACCACGATAAATTCTGGCGGCCTATTTCAGTAAATACTCCAAGATTTTTTGTAATTAAATATCTTACTCCAAGTTGTGGTGCCGCATAGAAATTTACTTCTGTATCTTTTTTGGTTGTTGGGAGAATATTATCATTTGGATATACGTATTCGTAATTTGTCCTTTCCAAATTAATAACTGCCCCTACCTTAATTGACAAATACAAATCTAATTTTTCAGGCAAGGAAGGAAGATTATATTCAGCAAGCCATGCTTTATAATGCAAATTCGCAACAATTCCTACCATGAAGTAATCAAATTTGTTGTAGCCTTTTACCATATATTGCAATCCACCATCATTAATATCTTTGGAGTATTCTTTATTACAGTAGCCCAAATATACACCATAGCTCAGTAAATTATCTAATTCTTCTATCTCAAAACCTTCTCCATAACCTTTTTCATATTGTATAAAAATTGGTGTTGAATAAGTAAATTTGTATGCATCTTTATTATATTCATCATCGTATTTTGGATAAAATCCAAGTGATGTTCCTAAACTGAAAATGCGGTCGCTACTTGATATTTGAGCATTCGCTTTATTACTGAAAACAAGACTTACTACTATAATAATTAATGCTAAAAATTGATTTTTCATTTTATAAATTTTTGTTTTAAAAGTTTGCTAAAATATGTAAAATATGTAAAATGTACAATTAGACTATATTCTGAATATTATTTGCTCTTGAAAAAAGTTGGGCTTACAGTAATCATCAAATAACTAAAAAGCGGATTAATAACATCTTCACCTTCAACATAAACTCCTTTAAACATTTCAAGAGTTTCGCCTGGTAGCGAATAGCAAAAACCGGCATTTAGTTTCACTGCCTTGCTAAATTTATGGATATAGGCAATGTCAATTTCGTTACTGAGCGCTTTATCATAGTTTTCCAGGCTCACAGTATTTAAAACATCTTTTGTTAAAGAAAAAGCATGAAAATCGGTTTTTACCGTAGATTTTTTGCTTATAGCATATTTGAAATGCACATAAATATCGGTCAAGCCGCCATTTTTAGTATGTGCATCGAACAATGTGAAATGGTTCATATTTCCGTTTAAACTAAATCTTGCACCATACAAATTGTCGAAAGTGTGGTCGGTATTAACATAATCTTCGTCGGTGTTTTCAGTATCGTGCCCCGAGTATATATCTATACCTCCTCCAAAAGTGAACTTGTCATAGGTGCCTAAAACTTTTGCAGCAATCAAATAAGCACTTACATCTTGGCCTGTTGGATTTTCACCCATTTGATAATACGCTGTAGCTGAGGCATTCACAATTTTATTTTTGAAAACAAAATTTCCTCCCATTGTTTCTGACAAATAAATTATTGAAGGATTTCCTTCTTTTTCGTATCCGCTGGCTACTGCAATCAGCGACAAGTGCATGGCTTTGTTGAATTTCTTTTTCAGATAAATAAAATTTAAGGTTTTCATTCGATTGTTATCAGAATAATATTCTTTTCTAACAGAGTTTGAACTTTTATTGTTGAAAGATAATCCCACATCTGCTTGAATTCCTTTTTTATTGAAGCTATACAGAAGTGCATCGTAGGTAAGTCCGTATTGACTCCAGTTTCTCCACGAAATTAGTCTTTGGTCATCGTACTTAAGTTCTTGTTTTCCAATTCTTAGCATAGAGTTTTCGAAAATCTTAAATTCGAACCATGCTTCGTAAACGTCCAGATTTTTAGCATCTTTTGCCCAGACTCCGCTTTTGTTATAAATATCTTCGTCTCCCCAAACCCTGATGTCCTGAAAAGATAAACGGGTCTTCATTTTCTCAGTTGAATAGTTAAAATTCAATCGAGTTCGCTGACTAATAAAAAACCCTGGGTCGTCAGCTTCTGTAGGTAAAACTTTGTACCCGTTTCCGAGTTCTGCTCTTGGGCGAAACTGTCCGCTCACTACAAATTGCGAAAACAAATCGGTAGTGCTGAAAATTAGAAACGAAACTAAAATTAAAAATACAATGTGTTTCATAATAGTAAAAATTAGTTTAAAATTTTATTAAGCGATTTAATTAAATATTCTTTTTGTTTTTGGTCTAAAATTGCAATGCTTACGGGCGGAAATTTAGCTATCCCTCTTTTCGTTTTTTGCGAAAAAATAATTTCTTCTCGCAGGTTGAAAAAAGATTTTTTCAATTCATACTTCGAAAGCGAGTTTTTTTTAATTTCTATTGAACTATGAACTAAAGTTGTAGGAATAATTTTGAAATATCTGAAAATTATAAAATCGCCTTCATCGGAATAATAAATAAATTGGTATGAGCGTATTGATACGAAAATATATGTAACAACAAATATTATTGTGATTGCCAATGGGGCATGATTGCTCACAAATATTCCCGAAAACCAGATAAACCCAAGTAGTGCCAATGCAGTAATTCCACCCAAAACAAATCCAAGTTTTATATTCGTTCCTCGTTTTCTTGTATCAATAATCATATTTTTTACTTTTTAAGGTTTTTCCTTCGCTGCATTTCGGTTTGTAGTAACTCAAGTTCTATACTGGTTTGTCCGGCAACCGAGGTATTTTCTTCGGCTCTTCGTAGCAAATATGGCATTACGAATTTTACTGGTCCGTACGGAACATATTTTGCAACATTATATCCTGCATCAGCCGAATTGAAACTGATATGGTCACTCATCCCATAAAGTTGTGCAAAATATATCCGTTTATCATTTTTCTGCAACGAATGTTCCTGCATCAATTCGCATAGATATTTCGAACTTTTTTCGTTATGGGTTCCATTAAAAATGGAAATTCTGTCTATGTTCTCTATTGAAAATTTTAGGGCTGCGTTGTAGTCATTATCTGTTGCTTCCTTGTTCGGCTGAATTGGATCTGAATAGTTCATTTTCTCGGCACGTAGCCTCTCCTTTTCCATATAGGCACCTCTGACAAATTTCATCCCCAGAAAATAATTTCCTTCAATGGATTTTTGCAAAGAAGTTTTCAGAAATTCAAGTCTATCGTGCCTATACATTTGCAAGGTATTGAAAACTATGGCTTTTTCTTTATTGAATTTCTCCATCATTTCTGTTACAACTTCATCAACAAAATTTTGAAACCAGGAATCCTCAGCATCAATAAGTATTGGAATATCGGAATCAAAAGCAGTTTGGCACAAAATATTTACTCGTTTTCTGAAATTTTCTGCTTCTTCTTTTTCTTCTGAATTGAGATGATCGGTCAGGCTAGCTCTTTCTAAAATTGCAGCCCTGGCAAATGCAGTGGGCTTAAAAACAGCGAAAGGTATATTTTTATCTTTGCCTGCATTTTTTATCGACATAATTGTTTCATCCAAAGCCTTCTGAATGTCAGCGGAACTTTCTTTTCCTTCTACAGAATAATCCAGAATTGCCCGGACTTTATATTTTTCGAGTAAACCTACTGTTTTGCTACATTCCTCGATACTTTCGCCACCTACAAAATGTTCATAAATTGTAGGTTTAATAATCCAATTAATAGGAAATTTAATGCTAATTGCAATATTTGTTAATAATGTACCTGCCTTACTTAAAAAAGTATTAGATAGCGTTTTAAACAAAAAATACGCTCTTTTTAGGTCTTTGTCAGATTTGCTTATAAATGCAATTTTTGTGTTATTGAACATAATCAAAATATTTTTTCAAAGATATAAAGAATAGAATTTCTATTTATTATTTTTTTGAAAATTGACAATCAAAGATATGAAATAGGTGTTTGTACATTTAGAAACTATCCAAAATCCAGACCTGACAGGTTTTCAAAACCTGTCAGGTCTTGTGCAAAGATGAATATTATTTTATTAATACAAGTTTAGTTTGTATCTCAAATTTATCAGAATTTAATAAAATATTATAAACTCCATCAGAATTTGTTGACAAGTCAATTTGATGTTCCTGCCAACCTTTTAATAGGTCTAATTTATTCTGATAAAAAACATTTTGGCCATTGATATTGAAAATATCCACAGAACAATAATCATCATCAGGTGCAAATATTTTTAAATTAAATATTCCTGTTCCGGGATTTGGATATAGAATTAATATAAAATCGTTGGAAACAATAATTTCATCGTTTTCAGGAATTGCAGAAATATCCAATATATATATGGAATCGGAAGTGGAGCAAGCGAGACTATCGAAAACTTGCAAAGAAAACCAGCCTGTATCACTCACAACTGTTTGATTCGTTGTTTCGCCGTTTTCCCAAAGATATGAAATCCAGCCAGAGTCAGCCATAAGTTCGATATAGCCTGAATACATTCCAAGTGTATCGACAGGAAAACTAAATTGCGGATTGCTAACAAAAAGTTCCATAGTATCGGAAAAAAATCCGCAAGCGTTTTCTATATTCACCCAATAAATTCCTGAATCGGAAACGAAAATTTCTGAGCTTGTTTCTCCTGTTGACCAGTTTGCAATTGATGATTGATAATTGTTAATTGATAATTGGAGGCTGTCGCTGTGGCAAATTATGGTGTCGTTGCCGAGATTTAATTCCAAAGGGAAATCTAAATTCAGATTGATTGAATCGGAAAAAATTCCGCAGGCATTTTCAATTTGCACCCAATAATTTCCTGAATCCTGAACAAAAATTTCTGGGACAGTATCTCCTGTTGACCAGTTTGCAAATGATGATTGATTATTGGCTATGGATAATTGGAGGCTGTCGCTTGCGCAAATTGTAGTGTCGTTTCCGAGATTTACTTCTATAGGAAAATCCAAATTCAGATTGATTGTATCGGAAAAAATTCCACAAGCATTTTCAACTTCTACCCAATAATTTCCTGAATCTTGTACAAAAATTTCTAATCCAGTTTCTCCAGTTGACCAGTTTGCAATAAAAAATAAAAAATTATCAATAGACAATTGAAGGCTGTCGCTGTTGCAAATTGTAGTATCATTCCCAAGATTAATTTCCAAAGGGATATGAAATTCGACCGAAATGCTATCAGTAGCTGAGCCGCATTGATTTTCAACAATTACCCAATAATTGTTTGTTGTCCAAACTGTTACTGCGCTATCGTAGAAAACATCCATCCATGAATAGATGGATTGTGGATTTGTAGCATCTAAAATCAAGCTGTCGCCGATACAAAGTATTGTATCATTTCCGAGATTTACTACCGGTGGATTTAAATCATTTACCAAAATTGAATCTGAATATGTTCCACAAATATTTGAAACTGAAAGAATGTATTCGCCTGAATTGCTTACAAAAATCTGCTCAGTTGTCTCAAATGATGGCAACCAAAAATAATCAGTATTCAAAAAACTTCCTCCAAAAAGGTTTACAGAATCATCAAGGCAAAGAAAAACATCAGAACCCAAATGAGGATTTAAAGGATATTCATAATCCACATTTATAGAATCGTAATCATAGCAGCCTGCATAATAAACACTTACAAAATACAAACCGGCTTGATTTGCAAAAATGCTGTCGGTGCTTTCGCCAGTTGACCAAAGAAGGCTGTCGGCATATTGAAAAGTTGGAGATAAAATTAAAGGATTTGAAATACAGTCATTTAAATCGACTCCAAGTTCAGAATTAATTTCAGCATACTGAACCTGAACAGTATCAATACTACCGCAAATTCCATCGAAATTTGTTACAATTGGCCAGTAAGTGCCATTTTGCGAAATTTGGATTGTGTCGGAAAAAATGCTGTCGTATGAGAGACTGCTAAGCCAAACAAACTCGCACAAACTATCTGATACAGAAACTTCAAGCTCTGCACCCTGACATAGCATCGTGTCGATATTCAAATTAATATTAACCTTTGGCAGAACTTTCAGAAGTTTAGTTAGCTCATCAAGATTACCGTTGCGGTAGCGTTTAAGGGTTATTGGATAATTTCCGGCAAGCGAAAATTTATAAAAAATAGTATCCTGATTTGGAAAACTAAAATTTCCAAGTGTAGGATCACTAAAATCCCAGCATATAGAATCAAAACCTTGATTTGTTTTGGTGTAAATCATAGTAGAATCTTCAAAACAGGCATTTTCGAAAAGGATATTAAAATCGAGAAATGGTGTAAAAAAGTCTGGGAAAAGTTGAATTGGACCAGTTCCAGGCCAACCATTGGGAAAAACAATACCATCAGGTGTCCAATTGCAGTTTGTCCCTAATAGATTAGGATTGCTAATAACCGGAACCTCCCAACTTACTACATCGACATATATTTTCATATCGGAAGCCAACTGAAATTGTGGGCCAGTTGGAGGATCTGATGATTGCAAATAAGATGAGACAATAGTCATTGAATTTTGAATATCAGTTTCACTTCCTGTACCTGCCATTAAATCAAGCTGATATACATGTTTAGTTACATTTGGTAGAGTACATCCGCTGAGAAAGCATTTATAAAGTTGTCCGATATACAATAGTGTGCCGTTTGGCGAAAACTCAAGACAAAATGGTCTGTCTATATTTATGGTTCTTGGATTTGAAACTATACCTGTTTCTTTATCATAATCGAATATTTCAACAGCATTTAGTCCATTGCTACTCATAGCAATATGATTGCCTCCCGGTGATATCTTCATTTTACCAACCGAAGCACTATTCCATAAATCGACCACTGCAGTATCTTGCTGGATTAGCCCTACATTGCTTATTACCGGCGTAGTTGTTATAAATGGAGAAGCTCCAGGAATTTGTTCTGTAATCAGAACTGAACGAAAAGAATTGCTGTTCCAATCGTGAGCAATTAGCCAAATGTCTTTTTGGTTGGAATGATAGGTTGTGGCAATTTTGGGAACTAAATTTGTTCCAAAGGATTCATTGTAAACATTCCCCCCGGAACCACTGTTTAAGGACATATCTACTTGATAGATTTTTAATCCAGTTAAACCTGCATATAAAGTTGTAATAATATAAAACCTAGTTGAGTTACCAGGAGACGGGATAATAATTGTGGAACCCCACCAATGACCATTCGGATATCCTAAATATTGAAGTTGCCCATTCCAAACAGATTCCGCATTTGTATAAAGAATTAAATTGCCTTCTTTATCACTAATTGTAGATGCACAGCCACCAGATTCAAAAAAATCGGGCTGCCATTGGATATTGTTTGGTGGGCTATATGGAATTGGCCCACTATCTGTAAAGATTACCCAATTGTCGTACATCCCAAAAATCCAGTTTGCAGTTTCTTTTTGGGCGAAGGTGTTTGGTTGTAAAAATAGAAATAGTATAAGTAAGTATGAAGAACCAATTATATATTTTGTTTTACTAAGCATTATACGATATTTCATTACAAAATTGACAATCAAAGATATGAAATAGTTGTGAATGATTTAGGAACTTTACGAAAGTTTGACCAAAAAGTCCTTAAAACTTTTGGGGCTGACAGTATGGGTGTTAAAAACAGGATAGTTTATTTATTTACAAACACTTAGCTTTTTGGGAAGCTTTCAGAAAATTATATTTAAAAGAAAAATGTATTTTTGTACAAGTATTGAAAATGTTTATATTTATTAATTAATTTTATTTAGATGAAAAAATTAGTTCTATTACTTTTAGTTTCAGTAATTTACCTAAGTGTAAATGCTAGCGACACTTTGCTTACAAAATATACAAATCGTGCAAAAGAGATTTGCAAAAAATATGTAGGTTCCGATATTGTAAAAATGAGAAAATTGCAAAAAAGTACTCAGGCATACGCTGTGGGTGATTCAACAAGTTTCTGGAAATGGGATTTAAGCGGTATGCCACCGCAAAATATTTTGGTTTCTGCCACTTGTAGAGCTGTGGGCGACCGTTCATATGTTTTTGTTGCCGACGACGATTGGCTTACAGAAATGACACAGGACGATGTTGATACTATTATGCACTATCTCGAAAATGCAACATTCAGCTCTTCGACTATGGGAATTGTTGAAATGGATGAGACAAACTTTGGGCCTATCCCCGATGTTTTAGATAGCGACCCAAAAGTTATATTTTTCTTTTCGTCAATTGCTTCATTTATGGGAACTGTTTTCGACGGATATTTTTCCTCATTTAATCAAATTACGGAAGCAGAAGCCATGACTTATGGTGAGCATAGCAACGAATGTGAAATGTTATATCTGAATTGCGACAAAAATCAGGTTGATCCTGTGGGACCTGCAATGTTGTCGGTTATGGCTCACGAATTAGAGCATTTAATTCATTTCGAAATAGATCCTTATGAAGAATCATGGGTTGACGAAGGTTGTGCAGAATATGCAATGGTTTTGTTCGGGCATCCTGATCCTCTAACTGGTTTTCCGCAAAACCCCGGCAATGGACTAACTGTTTGGGATAGCGAATTTGCTGATTATGTTCAGACACAGCTTTTCTTTACATATCTTTCCGAACAATTTGGAGGAGCAGCATTTATCAAACAAATTGTTTCGGAAACTACAACAAGCATTCAAGGAATTGAAGATGCTCTTGTTTCATCGGGTTTTCAGATAAATTTCGACAGTGTGTTTTTGAATTGGACAATTGCCAATTTCTTAGACGATACCAGCCTTTCGAGCGGGCAATACGGATACGAATATTTCGACCTTCCACAATTTAGTATTGAAGCCTCTCCAAATGCTTTTCCTGTTGATGAAACTGAAATGATGTATCCATATGGATGTCATTATTATGATTTACCTCTTGTTTTTGATACAATTGATATGGAAGTTTTATACGATTACGGAACATGGAATATTGTATTGCTGGCTTTTGAAAACGATACTTTAGAAGAAGTAATTTCATCAAATTGGCAAGACATGGTTTCGTTTAAGCAACCAACTGATTACGTATTGTCTCGTTTGGTTCTGTGCGTATCTTGCAACGATATGTCTCATGACGATTATGAATATTTCATTTTTGGAAACGATATTGACATTTCTTCCATTGAAATAAATATTATTAAGAATATTGAACTTTCGAGTTTTCCAAATCCATTTAACGAGCTGCTCACAATTGAGGTAGAAAATTCAAAAAATACCGAAGCTTCTGTCGAGCTATTTAATATTTCGGGGCAAAAAGTTCAAACAATTTTTAATGGAAATATACCTGCCGGAAAAAATAGTTTTGAATGGAATGCCGAGAATTTAAGTTCAGGAATTTATTTTATCCGACTAAAATCTGAGGATTATTATATTGAAAGAAAGTGTGTTTTGCAAAATAGGTAGATTTTAGCTGTTAGTCCTTAGCCAATTGCTTTTAGCCAAAAGACAATAGCTAAGGGCTAACAGACAAATCTACATGCAATCGGTATCAATTCTTTTTATTTTAGCACCTATTTTATTTAGTCTGGCATCAATATTTTGGTAACCTCTGTCAATTTGCTCAATGTTTTGGATCACGCTCGTACCTTCTGCCGAAAGTGCAGCTATAAGCAAAGCTACACCGGCACGAATATCGGGCGATATCATCCGTGTAGCTCTTAGTTTATATTCGTTGTTTATTCCGATAATAGTTGCACGGTGAGGGTCGCAAAGAATTATTTGTGCTCCCATATCAATAAGTTTATCGACAAAAAAGAGGCGGCTTTCGAACATTTTTTGATGAATCAAAACACTGCCTTTTGCCTGAGTAGCTACCACCAAAAGCACGCTTAATAAATCAGGTGTCAGTCCTGGCCAAATAGCATCAGCAATGGTAAGAATTGAACCGTCGATGAATTTTTCTATTTCATAACTTTTTTGTTCAGGAATGAAAATATCATCGTTTACTAATTCGAAATTTATGCCCAATTTTCTAAATGAATCTGGAATAATGCCAAGTTCGTTGTATGCAACATTTTTAATCGTAATTTCTGAATGTGTCATTGCAGCTAATCCAATAAAACTGCCAATTTCTATCATATCTGGCAAAATTCTGTGCGAACAGCCCGAGAGTTCTGAAACTCCATCGATGGTTAGCAAATTTGATCCAATGCCCGAAATTTTTGCTCCCATGCTATTTAGCATTTTGCACAATTGCTGAACATATGGTTCGCAGGCTGCATTGTAAATGGTTGTTTTTCCTTCAGCAAAAACGGAAGCCATAAGAATATTTGCAGTTCCGGTAACTGAAGCTTCGTCGAGAAGCATATGTGCACCGGTAAGTTTTTCTGCACTTACTTGATAGAAATTTTCCTTTTGGTTGTAAGTAAAACTTGCTCCGAGTTTTTGAAAACCGATGAAATGAGTATCTAACCTTCGTCGTCCGATTTTGTCGCCCCCGGGCTGGGGAATAAATCCTTTACCAAATCGTGCTAAAAGTGGCCCAATAATCATTATAGAACCTCGCAGTTTCGAGCCTTTATTTTTAAAATCATCTGAGGTTAAATAGTCTATATTGATTTCTTTTGCCTGGAAGGAAAACTTAGATTCTCCAAGTTTGATTACCTTAACACCTAAGTTTTCAAGTAGTTCGATGAGTTTTCGCACATCCTGAATATTTGGAATATTATCGATAATTACTTCTTCGGGAGTTAGTAAACAAACACAAATTACCTGAAGGGCTTCATTTTTTGCACCTTGAGGAAACAAATCGCCTTTTAGCTTGTTTGAGCCTTGTATTTCAAATGTAGCCATTAATTTGGAATATTATAACAAGAATGAATATAGAGTTTTATATATTTTATAGCTTTCTATTAAATATTTTTTGAATCTAAAGCAATATTATATTTTAAGAAATCACTAATTATTTTACAAATAGGTCCTGACATTTCGCATTTTTTTGAAACAATTTATCAAAACTTCTTTCATTTTGAAAAGGCAAAATTTATGATTTACATTGCGTTTTCAGCTTTTTTTTCTGAATTGCCATTTGTAATATCTATTACTTTTTCTACAGAAATAACTTTATCAGTTCTTCTTTCTTTGTTATATTTGGAGGGCTTTTTTTCAGCTTCCATTCGCTTTTTCCTTTTCCTCACTTTAACTAATATTTCTTGAGTATCCAGCAAAACAATATGTTCTTTGGGGATAAGTCTTCCTTTCGACAAATATTTTAAGTCCTTAAAAATTATAGAATCTGTAATTGACTCTCTGTTCCACATTAAATAATTCTTTTTCATCTGATTGCAGATTACCCTTATCAATTCTTCTCTTTCAGGACCATCTTCCCATTCCGAAACTTTTTCGATGAGCAACTGCAAGGTTTTGCCATAGTGCTTTACCTTGACTTTTGATTCGTAATAGTCAAGTTTTGCAGGCTTATCATATATTTTTTCTCTTGTAGGAAGTTCGAATGGAGCATCAATATCTAAATCGAAATCGGAAATAATGGTTAAATGATCCCACAATTTGTGCTGAAAATCGGTGGTATCTTTCACACCGGGATTCATATTTTTCATAACTTGAATTACTGCAAAAGCTGCTTTTGTTCTTTCTTCTTTGGTTTCTATTAGTTTTATTTTGTCGATAAGGTGTTGAACATTTCTGCCGTATTCAGGAACAGTAATTTTTGGTCTTGACGTATTATAATCCATATTTTCCATATATATTCAATTTTAGTAGTGCAAAAGTAATAAGAATATTATAATAAATAAATAAAAATCAACTCCTTGAATAATTTTCGGATAATAAACTATTTGCGTTTCATTTGAGTTAAAATTTCAAAAATGCAATTTTAAAACCCTAACTATTTTATGCTTTTTAAAGAACCAAATTTAGGATAAAATTCAATCTTACTTTTGTTTTCATATAATAAATATGATGGGAGTTTGCAAACGGCCCCAAATTGCGAAACCAAAAGTTTTGCTGATGCTATCACTTTTTGTTCGTAAGAAATTTTCACTTTAGTAGTTGCCGGGAATCTGTAGAATAAGCCATTGTTTTGCTCTACCAGTGTGTCTTGTTTGAAATAATAATCTTCAAATATTTCATTGCATTGTATTGCCTCTAACGCAATTTTCACTTCTTTACCATTATTGCTATTTGGCTCTAAAATGCCATCTTTTGAAGAAAATTTGAATAACAATCTTTCGTTTTCGAAAGCTGAATTTGGACAAATTTCGTAAACTCTTTTTTGAGTTCCTGCATTGCTAATAGTATAACCGGTGAATAATGAAATATAGTCCTTTTCGAGCGAATTTAATTCATTAATAATTGCTGACATTGCTGCCCCTTCAGGGAAAATATCGTATTCTCCGATTAGTAAGGCAATTTTTTCTTCTCGCAATTTTAATATCAATTTAACAACTTCCTCAGCCTTTTGCTCGTCTGTTTTTTGGTGGATTTCTGTTTTTGAAACCGGAACACGAATAAATGAACTATCAGTTTTTATTGTTTTGTATGAATTGAGAGTTTTTTCGAAAAAATTCTCTGTATTCGAAAGTTTTGTAAAATAAACTTTCTTTTCAATTGTCTCATCAAGAAAAACATCATTACTTCGTGTAAAATTTTCTGTGTTGTTTTCGCTATTAATAGATTTAATAAGCCCATCCTCAGATAAATTAATCTTATTGGCAATGGATTTCTTTTTTGAAACTATCAAATATATTTGGCTGGTATCGGGGCTACTGAAATCACTAATTTGTAAATCATTTATTTTCCATTCGGAGTGATTTGTTGTGTCAATATTTTTTATTCCGAGAAGTTTCTCAGCAAATTTTGCATAAGGTCCTGCAATAAAATCTGTTTTTTCTGCCTCAACTTCTACTTTTATTGTTGTTTTTGGTAAAAAATAGAAAAATACATTGTCCTCAATTTCAGATATTTTTGCGTCTTTTATATTTATGACATTTATTTGTGGTGAACATCCCGAAAAGGCAATTAATAGCAGAATTCCGAAAAGTGGTTTCTTACGTATTTTTTTTTGAAAATATTTTTTGATTTGATTCATTGTATTGATTCTAATGAGTTAAAGCCTAACTTTTTGTATGTACACTTTTAAAATAATAGCTATTTATTAATTTGAGAAAGATTATTTCAATTAGCAATAATTCCTAAAAGCTTGATTTATTTTTTTATTTCTTGAAAAGCTTTGCCCAAATTATCGATAATATCACTGGCAATAACTGCTTCCTGTCCATGCTGGCTGGTAGCAAAATCTCCGGCTAATCCGTGAAGAAAGACACCGATTAGTGCAGCATCTTTCGAAGAATATCGTTGAGCAAGTAGCGATAATATTATTCCAGTCAGCACATCGCCACTACCGCCGGTAGCCATTCCCGGATTTCCGGTAGGATTGAAAAAACAGGAACCATCGGGGCAGGCAACAGAAGTGTATGCACCTTTAAGTACTACATAAACTTTTTGTTTCTGAGCAAATTCTTTTTGAAGTTGAATTCTGGAATAATTATCGTAAGCCGTGCCAGCAATTCTTTCAAATTCTTTTGGGTGTGGTGTGAAAATACTTTCCTCTGGTATTTTTTCAAGAAGGTCTTTATTGTCAGAAATAATATTTATTGCATCTGCATCTATTACCATAGGGACTTTAGCTTGCTCAATAAGTTCTCTTATTGCTATTTGCGTATTTCTGGACCTGCCAATTCCTGGTCCAATTCCAATGGTTGTAAAATTGTCGATTATGCTAACTTTTGAAATTACTTTATCGTATTTGTCAACGCTAAGCATAGATTCCGGAACTGAAGTTTGAAGTATCTCGTAGCCATAGCGAGGGATATGAGTGGTCAACAATCCTGCTCCTGCACGCAAACATCCTTTGGCAGCTAAAACAGCAGCTCCAATTTTTCCGTAGCCACCGGCAATGAGAAGTGCATGGCCAAAATGTCCTTTGTGAGCAAATGTTTTTCTTCTTTTAATTTTTGGTTTTATCTGCTCTTTTGATATTAACGAAAATTCTGTGTCGATTTGCGAAATATATTCTTTGCTCAAACCTATTGGTAAAACCTCCCATTCTCCAACATATCTTTCGTTTTCGGAGAAAAGAAACGATAGTTTTGGACTTTCGAAAGTTAGTGTGTAATCTGCTTCAATAATATTTTTAAAGTAGTTTTCGGAATTGTCTTCGCCAAACAAACCTGATGGGATGTCAATAGAAATAATTATTGCTTTGGTTTTGTTTAAATGCGTTACAACATTTGCAGGAAAATCTTCAATAGATTTGGATAATCCTGAACCAAAGATTGCATCAATTAATATGTCGGAATCAAGAATTTGCGGCAATTCAGAATTCTCCTCTATTTCATCAATATTTATATTTGTTTGTTCTCTAAGCCTTGAGAGGTTTACTGAACAATCTTCAGAAATATGGTCCGAAAATTTAATAAAAAATAATTCTACATGATAATTCAAAGCATCTAATTGCCTGGCAATTACCAGCCCGTCTCCTCCATTGTTTCCGCTACCCGCAAAAATCTTTATCCGATTTTGATTATCAAATCTTTTAACTATCCATTCTGTGCATTTTGTAGCCGCCCTTTCCATCAAATCAATCGATTTGATAGGTTCGTTTTCTATTGTAAATTTGTCGGCATCTCTGGTTTGTTTAGTTCCTAAAATTTTCATCTTTCATATTTTTTTCACAAATGTAAACAAATTAACAGGTTTTTACAATAGTATGATTGTTTTTTTAATTGAAATTGGCTAACGGTGAAGATTATTTATCATAGTTGAAAAAAACATATTCTATTTTATGAAATGCTCATTTGGCATAAGGAACAATCAAGTCTCGCTTAATTGAATTAGAGAACTTTCTGAATTATTGCTCTAATAATGATTAAATTACAAAAACTTTCATAATATCGAACAAATCTAAACTTTAATGAAGAGATACAACAATTGTTGATTTTCAAAAGCAAGATAATATCATCAAACTCATTGAAGATTTAAAAAAGCTTTATATATTTGCCCACTTTGAAATGAGAATTTACTTAATATTAACTTAAATTAATAATTATGTTGAAAGGACACCCGAAGGGTTTGTTAGTAGCTTTTTTTACCAACATGGGCGAGCGATTTGGTTTTTATACTATGATGGCAATTCTCGTACTTTTTCTTCAGGCCAAATATGGTCTGAGTGAAGACATTGCCGGAGATGTTTACAGTTGGTTTTATTTTGCAATCTATGCATTAGCATTGGTTGGCGGTATTTTGGCAGATGCCACCCGTAAGTACAAGACTGTTATTATGGCTGGACAAATTATCATGTTTGGTGGCTACATTATTATGGCCGTTCCTGATTTACCTCAAGTGATTACATTTACTGCACTAGGTATAATAGCCTTTGGTAATGGGTTGTTTAAAGGTAATCTACAAGCTGTTGTTGGCCAGATGTACGACAACCCAAAGTATGACAAAGTAAGAGACACTGCATACATGATTTTCTATATGGGAATCAATGTTGGGGCATTTTTTGCTCCTTTTGTGGCAACAGGAATGAGAAATTGGTTCTTAAAAACACAAGATTTCTTACATGACGGATCTCTTCCCGCATTGTGTCACCAGTTCCAGAATGGTAGCCTTGACAATACAAATCAATTTCAGGCTTTGGCTGACCAGGTTAGTTTGAGTGGGCCGGTAACTGATCTAAGTTCATTTTCACATAATTATCTTGATGCTTTCTCACATGGATATAATTATGCTTTTGGAGTTGCTGCGATTGCAATGGTAATTTCTCTGGTTGTTTATATCGTGTTCAACAAGCACCTACCAAAAAAAGAAACCTCAGCTACTGAATCTAAAATTACATTTAGTGAAAAACCTTTCGCTATTCCTATAGCAGTTGTGGTTGGTATCGTTGTTGCCTTTGGTGTAAGCCTTTTAAAAGATATTGAAACAGGTGCAGCTATCGGACTTTTTGCTGCTTTTGTTACTTGGATCATAACAATCTCAACAAAAGAAGAAAAATCAAGAGTTTCAGCATTATTGCTAGTATTCTTTGTCGTAATCTTTTTCTGGATGGCATTCCATCAAAATGGTCTTACATTAACATTCTTCGCAAGAGATTATACGGCAAAGGCTGTTGATCCTGCTACCTATATGTTCTTTGAGCTAGAAAATATCCTTTCTGTTATCGCATTCTTAGCCGGAATAGTGCTTGTCTTAGGAAAAGGGAAGAAACTTAATACACGCCTAATTGGTGGAGCTTTATTGGTAGCTGGAGGTTCTTCTGTGTACTATCTGTTTACAAAAGCAGATCCTGACAGCAATCCAATTGCACCTGAGGTTTTCCAATCCTTTAATCCATTGTTCATTGTTACGCTTACATTTCTTGTAATGGGAGTGTTCTCATGGCTCAATAAAAAAGGAAAGGAACCATCCACCCCAAGAAAGATTGGATACGGTATGATTATAGCAGCTGTTGGTTTTGTGGTGATGTTAGTTGGCTCGCTGAATTTGGTATCACCTCATGAACTCCAAGTAGTTGATCAAGCGACTGGAGAAATTGTCAGATCAAATCCAGTTCCTGACTCATCCAGAGTGATGCCTTACTGGCTAATTTCGACCTACCTGATATTAACTGTTGCAGAACTATTCCTAAGTCCAATGGGATTATCATTTGTTTCAAAAGTAGCTCCTGGCAGATTCCAGGGATTGATGCAAGGAGGTTGGTTACTGGCAACAGCGGTAGGTAATAAGCTTCTATTTATTGGAAGTAGCTTCTGGGGAAAGATAGACCTATGGCAATTATGGTTAATTTTCGTTGCATGTTGTCTCGTATCAGCAGCATTTATCTTTGCAATTATGAAAAGATTAGAGAAAACAAACTAAGAATCTTAGATATTTTTATATATTGAAAAAAGGGAATAAATTTAATTTATTCCCTTTTTTATTGTTAAAAATATAATACCGGAAATTCTAATCTCAAAAAACTCTTCGGAGCTAAAAACCAGCTTTATAAGACAAAAATTAGTTCATAACAAATGGATAATTATTCCCATCAATTATTGCTGTTGCATTTGCATCACAATCACCATTTCCATAATCTACAGTAATTGTTGGAGAAGAATTATTAACCTCAATTTCTAAACTTCCACTTCGTATCCATGGACATGAAAGTGCAATATTTAAATCTTCAATAATTGTAATTGTAAATTCTTTGCCATCTGTATTTATTCCCGATGATATTCCGGAAATTAAATATTCATCGTCCCAAATCCACAAGGATGTTGTGCTACCATTTATCCATTCTCTTATCCTGTTTGCATTCCAGTAAATTATTGTACTATCAGGTTTTGTAATTTCTGCATTTGAGACATTCACAGTAAAAAAATAGTTTCCATCTGTGTTTTCTCCATTATTTATAATGGTTTTTACTCCTTCAACATGATTGTTGTTAATGTAATAATCATCGAAAGTTATTGTATGTGTTGCTCCTACATTTTTGTATCTGTCTGAAAGTTCAATCAATATTTTTCCTCGTCTGTAATTCAAATCGGAGCATAAACAATTTGCGTTTCCAAAGTCGATTGTAATGTATTTTGGCCATGTAATTATGTCAAATGGTGTTATAGTAAGGCTTGAGCATCCACCTGTATCAATCATTTTGTTGCTTGTTTCGTATAGTTGCAAATCAGCATTTTTAGTTGCTTCGTCAGCCTGACTGAAAACATCATCGAAAATATTATTTGCAATAGCATTGTCTTGAGCTGATAAAATAGAATAGTCGGCTTTTTCTTTTTCGCAAGCTATAAAAATGAAAACGCAACTCGCTAAAACAATAATTGGATAAAGGAAACTAAGTTTTTTCATGATATAGATTTTAAATTATACTACCATTATAATATCATAAATACCGTATTTGAAATTAGGTTTAATCCGATTTTCTTGAAAGCTATTTTGAGGCAATAAGAAACTCCATTCCAAAATGTTGAGTTTAGGGTTTGTAAACCCTTAGCGAAGCACTATATATACTTTTTAATAATGGAAATTAGCTTGTTAGCTTTGATTGGTTTTGCCATATAATCGTCGCAACCTTCCGCAAAACAATCATCTCTTTCAGAAGATAATGCGAAAGCAGTCAGAGCAATAATTGGAAGTTGTTTTCTAAAGGATTTTATTCTGTGAGTAGCTTCATAACCATTTATTTCAGGCATTTGTATATCCATGAGTATCAAATCAATACTATCATCGGCTTTACAAATTTCAACTGCTTCGAAGCCATTTTTTGCCCATACAATATTTGCTCCTGTAGGACTCAAAACGGCTTTAGCATATTGAAAATTTGAAGCAACATCTTCTGCTATAAGTATTCGTTTTTCGTTCCAAATGTTAACAACACTATCAGTATTTTCAACAAACTTGGTTTTAAAATCTAATATTTTTGCCTTTCCTTCAACTATAACGATTTTATTTATTGGAATTGTAAAATGAAAAGTTGAGCCTTTTCCAAGGGAAGACTCAACCCAAATTTCTCCATCCAATAATTCTATTAAGCTCTTTGAAATTGTTAATCCTAAGCCTGCTCCTCTATAAAGTCTGGATTTGTCTGATTCAACTTTTCCGAATCTATCGAAAATATAACTAATTTTATCATCGGCAATGCCAATCCCTGTATCTTTTACGTAGAACAAAATTGTATCTGAATCTTTTAGAATATATCCAAATTCTATTGACCCTTTTTCTGTAAATTTTATTGCATTCCCGACAAGGTTGTTCAGAATTTGATGTAACCTGAATGTGTCGGTCCGAATCGAAAAATCTGGATTACTATTTGCCATTGACCATTTTAACTCAACATTTTTTTCGGAAAAAAGCTGCTGATTTTCGGAAAATGTAGAATAAATGTCTAAAATGATTTTGTTTATCAAACATTCGTCGATATTGATTTTCAGCTGCCCTGATTCAATTTTTGAAATATCAACAATATCTTCAATTAAATTCAATAAAGCATTACTGTTTTGATTTATCTGAAAAATGTAGGATTCTTTTTCTTCTGCCGTAATTTCATGGTCGGTCAATAGACCTGCAAAACCAATTATTGCATTCATTGGGGTCCGAATTTCGTGGCTCATATTTGAAAGAAATGCTGTCTTCAATTTGTCGGACTCTTCGGCTTTTATTTTAGCACTTCTCAGATTTTCTTCGTTTTGATTTCTGTCGGTGATATCTTCTGAAATACCTAAAATGTATTCTGGTTTGCCCTCTTCAAAAAGTATGGGTAGTTTTTTTGTGTGAAACAGTCTTTTTTCGTGGTTTTTTGTTTCGAAATATTCCTCAACTACAATTATTTCGCAATCTCCTTCTATGATTTTTTGGTCTTCCTTCGAAAAAATATCTGCTGAATCTGTAGCAAATATTTCACTATTCGATTTGTTTATCACCTCTTCGCGTTTCAATCCTAAAATGGTTTCGCTAATTTTATTGAATATAATAAATTTAAGATTTTTTGTGTCTTTCACAAAAATCATTGCAGGTATATTGTCTATTATTGTTTCCAGAAATTTCTGGCTTTTTTTAAGCTCAACCTCAGCAATTCTTTTATTCCTGACTTCAATCAATAATTCATCGTTGCTAACTTTTAGTTGTTCTGTTCGTTCAACAACTCTTTGTTCTAATTCATTATTAATTTGCAGGACTTTCTTTTGCTCCTTTTTTAATTTATTAACGAGAAAGAAATCTCTTCTTAAATAATATTCGAAATAATAACAAACTGCCATTCCAATAATATTTGCACTGATAAAAAAGAAATTATTGTTTAAAAATATTTCGTAAGGAGTATTATCTATGGCAATAAGTTCGTATATAATCACAATTGTCCATCCTGCCAAACTTGCCCATATAAATCTTAATCTTATCAGAATATAACCGAACATAAAAATTAATATCAGTCCGGCATAGTAGGCATAATTAATTGGAGTAGGTGCAATTATTATCATTATAATAATTCCTATTCCACTTACAACCATGGTAAAAGATAATATAGGTTGTATCCAATTTTTAAAGTGTTTTGAATATGAAAACAAAATAACACCGATTATGAATGGAATTACGAAAGCGTATCGAATTAGCCAAAGAAGATTTTTCATCTCTGGAATTAATTTTGCGTCTAAGAATCCGAAAATTGCATAAAAAACTGATGCTATTAAAAGAGTAATGCGAATTGTTTGTAAAGATTTACTGGTGTAATCAGCAATAAATTCTTTTTCCAGATCTTTTGATTCCCCTTGAAATGACAGGTTTATCGGATGAATTTCGAATTTGCTTACTTTAGATTCCTTTTGTACAAACATCAGTTAATTACCTTACAACATTCATTTCTAATAAAACTTTAGAAAATATCCAATTTTTTTGCAAGTTAGAAAAAAATTAGAACTATAAACAAATATTTTATTAATCGGATTTGAACTTTCAGAATAGCTTGTTAATTTTATTAATTAAATCTCTTGGAAATATGGGTTTTATTAAATAATCTATGCAGCCGGCTTTGTAAATTTCGTCTATGTCTTTGGAAAGTGCAAAAGCTGTTTGTGCAATTATCGGAATTTTTGGGTCTATACCTTTAATATATTTTGTAGCATCAATTCCATTGAGAACCGGCATTTGTATATCCATTAATATTAAGTGTGTTTTCTTATTTCTTTTCAAAATATCAATACATTCTTTTCCGTTTTCTGCCCAATGTACTTTCGCTTTTGTAGGCCTTAATATTTCACAAATAAAGTCAAAATTCGATTTTACATCATCAGCAACGATTATTGATTTATCTTTCCAAATATTTTCAAATTCTATGGTTTGTGAAGCTCCATTTCTATTTTGATCGTATGGAATTTCTATAGAAAAACATGAGCCTTCATTAATTTTAGATTCAACATTTATTTCTCCCCCAAGCAATTTTCCGAGTTTCTTGGAAATAGATAATCCTAATCCTGTACCTCCAAATCCTCGTGTACGAGAATCATCTCCTTGCCTGAACCTGTCGAAAATTTGTTTCATTTTATTTTCTTCAATCCCTATTCCACTGTCTTTTACATATATAACAACCTTTTTTTCATCATCAATTTTTTTTATGTAACTTCCTAATTCTACAAATCCTGATTTTGTAAATTTAAAGGCGTTTTCAATTAATGTTGTAATAACTTGTTGTAAACGTATAGTATCAGAAAATGTAATAATTTCTTTTTCCCTTTGTTTTAAAATAAATTCAATATGTCCGTTTTGATAATATTTATTTGATTTTATTGATGTAAATATCTCATTTATTAGTTTAGAGATATTGCAAGGTTTTAAGCTAACTGCAACCAGTCCGGCTTCAATTTTTGATGCTTCAAGAATATCGTTCACGGTTTTTAATAAACTCTTTCCATTTTCGATAATTAGTTCGAGAAACTTTTCTTTGTCGCAATCTTCAAAGTCTGTTTTTGTAAGCATTCGCGAAAATCCAATTATAGAATTCATTGGAGTTCGAATTTCGTGAGTCATATTCGACAAAAAAGTAGTTTTCAGATTATTAGCCTCTTCAGCAATTATTTTTGCATTTTTTAGTTTTTGTTCTGTTTCTTTTCTTTCATTAATTTCTTCAACCAGTTTTAAATTAGATTCAATCAATTCGTTGGTTCGCCCTTCTACAATTATTTCGAGATTATCTTTATGTTCCTGTAATTCTTTTTGCGATAAATTAAGTTTTAGAGTCATCGAATTGAATGAGTTTGCAATATTTCCAATTTCATCTTTTTGATTGAGGTTTATTCTATGATTCAAATTTCCATTTGCAATTATTTTAAATGAATTTGTTATAGTTTTTAGTGGTGTGTGTAAATTTCTATTCAAAAATAATTTAAATATTGTAAAAGAAATCATCCAGAAAACAACAGTGATTAAAAGAAAGTTTAAAATAATTCTTCTAAGTGTTTTATACACTGCACTTTGTGTTTCAAAGATTGAAGATAAAATATTCTTTTCTGGGACAATTCTACAAATACTCCAACCCATAGATTTTATTGGATAATAGGATGTATAATAATATTCATTGTTTGAATCGAATTTTACAAAATCGTTTTCACCTTTGACAATTTTATTCGCTATTTCTTTAAATTGATGGTTTTTGGTTTCTAAAATATTATAATTGTTTACATCACCTGCGTTTTCGTCTTTAATTTCAATTCCTAACAAATTCAAAAACTCGTATGGAAGAGCAACAATTTCCCCATAATGATCAACAAGAAAAGAAAATTCATCTCCAAATCTTTCTGGTATTAGTTCTGATTTTTGAATTTTATTGATTTCCAAACTGCTCGAAAATAATAATTCATTAAAAAAATCGTCAATCTTAATATCAACCCCTATCATACCTAAGAAAATTCCATCTTCGATATAGACTGGAGACAAAACTGTAATTATCGATGTCGAATTGGCGTTTTTATCAATTAGGCTACTTCTGTATATTTGATTTTTATGATAATCATTCTTATAGTTTTCAATTAACTTAGATTTTTTATTATAAAATATTTTCAAATTTACACTATCACTAATATTTAAGGTTTTAGCAAATAAATAATAAATAGAAGAATGGAATTGCATCCAGATGGCTTCAATAGATTGCGAACTATTTATTATTTCCGCCATCAATGGTTTCATATTGTAAATTGAACTTTTAAGTACTTTTTGCTGTCTAGTATTGATTTCTTTATTTGCTTTATCTGAAAAAAAAGTATCTGATAGTTCTACAGAAAAACTTTCAAATTTGTAGCTAAAATTTCTCGTCAAAGATTTATTTGCTTTTCTGAGATTTATTTCAATTTCATTTGAAATAATATTAGAAAAGTTAATGTATTTTTCGAAAAGTACATCGTGGCGTGTAGCCTATTCGCGAGTAGCATTAGAAATCAGGTAAAATGCTTGTTTCTTGATATTTTCGGTATTTCTTTCAATAGTAATATCGCTGAAAGAACTTACAGAATATATCGAAGTAGTTGCAATTGCCAAAATCGAAAAACTTAATATAACAACGACTATTACCAATAACTTATTCTCTATACTACTAACAAACCATTCTCTAATTCTCATTTAATCAACTATTTCCTGAGTCTAATAAAAAAAAGATAACCAATCATCAAAAGTAATATTTTGATTAAGTTTATCAAAAAAGCAATTATTATTAATAGCCATTATTAAATAATATTTCTATTTTTGAGACTTAAAAATCTATATAATGCTTGAGAAAAATGAAATAAAAATCTTAGTTGTTGAAGACGATTATAGCCAATCTTTACTGATAAAAACTATTTTAACAAAAGAAGGATTTCAAGTAAAAGTTATTGAAGATGGTTTTGATGCTTATAATTATTTAATAGAAAATCCTGAAAAACATGATATCATATTATTAGATTATCACTTACCTAGTATTGATGGATTAGAAATTCTTCAAAAACTTGATAAAAACAATAAATCTTTACCAATAATATTTTTTACGGTAGATTCTAGTGTAGATAATGCTCTGAAGGCAATGAAAGCAGGTGCTATTGACTTCCTTCCAAAAGACATGACCTTGATTGATGAACTTCCGCTAAAAATCGAAAAAGTTTATAAAATATATCAAGGGAAGCTTGAGAAGCAAAGAATGCAAGAATCAATAGAAAGAAGCGAAAAAAATTACAAAAACTTAGTCGAATATTCTCCAAATGGTATAGTTATATTAAAAGACAACAAATTAGTTTATTCCAACAAAAAATTTCTAAAATATTTAAGAGTTAATTTCGAAGACATAAAAACTCTTTCTTTTATTGACTTAATTGCAAAAGAAGATATTGAGGACTATAAAAATACATCTAATGAAATTAATTTTGGTAGCGAAATACCCTTTTTAGAAATAAAACTCATAAATCCTAAATCGAAAGAATCAATTGAACTTGAGTATAAAATGAGCCCACTCAATTATAATGGAGAACAGGTACTGCAGATTATATTTAAGGATATTTCTGTAGAGAAAAAGTTGTTGCAAGAAAAACTAAGAGCAAAAACGGCAGAAGAAAATAATGCCCAACTTTTGCAAGAAATGGAAATCAGAAAAACTACCGAGAAAAAACTTCGCCAAACAATTTATGAAAAAAAAATATTGTTTAAAGAACTACATCATCGTGTAAAAAACAATATGCAGATAATTTCAAGCATTTTAAACTTACAATTAAATACTATAGACGATCCGCTTATGGCCAAACTTTTCGAAGAAAGTCAGGATAGGATAAAATCAATGTCATTGGTTCATGAAAATATCTACAAAACGAAAAATGTTGACAAAATCAATTTCAAAGAATATGTCAAGACGCTTATAACCAACCTATTTCATTCTTATACAATGAATTCTTCTGTAAGCTTTAACAACGATATTGAGGACATTTTCTTATCAATAGATCTGGGAGTTCCATGCGGATTGATAATAAATGAAATTGTGTCAAACTCCATGAAATATGCATTTGCAAACAAACCGGATGGGATCGTGTATATTTCGCTTAAAAAGCTTAAAAACAAAAATTTAGAACTTATTATTAGCGACAACGGCATAGGTGTCAGCAACGATTTAAATATTGAAGAAAGCGAAACATTAGGCTTACAAATTGTAAGTGCACTTGTAAGTCAGATCGATGGAGAAATTGAAATAGACAATTCAAATGGTACGAAATTCACAATAATTTTTAAAGACAAAATATGACATATCAACAAATTATGAATTCTTTATGTCAATAAATTTACAATATATATTAATAAAATACTAATATGGGAAATGCTAAAATTTTAGTTGTTGAAGATGAGTTTTTAGTTGCAAAAGACATTCAGAACAGCCTAAAAAAAAGAGGCTACAAAGTGCCGGTAACTATTGCCTATGGAGAACAAGTTGTCGAAATGATGGAAAAACATAATCCAGACCTTATTTTAATGGACATTATGCTGAAAGGCGAAATGACAGGAACAGATGCAGCGATTAAAGTTCTTGAAAAAAGAAATATTCCTCTGATTTTTCTTACAGCATATTCAGACGATAATACTATTTCGAAAGCCAAACTTTCGCAACCCTATGGATATATTGTTAAACCATACAAAATCAACGAATTACAGACAGCTATTGAGCTGGCATTGAGCAAACACAAAACCGACTCAACAACAAAATCTGAATCTGAAAAACAATACAATTTAAATCATTCCGACAATCCCGACAACTCTATACAATTAGTGTCGATTCCGGAAAATGAAATTGTAAACATTTTATTTTCAGATATATATTATCTCGAATCACTTCAGGAAAGCACATTTATTCAATCTAAAGAAATGAGCTATATTGTTAAGAAACCATTAACTGAAATTGTCACTCTTTTGCCTTACGACGAATTTGCAAATGTGCGTATTTCTATGATTGTTAATATAAAAAAGATTTTTACAATAAAATATCCCGATTTGATAATATCAGACATTATGAAAGTAATCCCAATTGAAGAATTATATAAAGCTGATATAGAAAACAGAATGGGAATGAAATTTTAGAATAGACTATTTTAAGAAAATACAAAAGTCAAAATCTGAAATCAAGCATAAATCATAAAATGATAAAAATGGCAAAAACAATACTTTTTTCACTTTTCCTATTTTTTTGTTCAATTTTGTATTCGCAAAATTATTCCATAATAATTTCCATTGAAAATTTCGACAAAAATGAAATCTATCTTGCCGAAATCTATTTAGATAAAACTAATATAGTTGACACAGCAAAACGCAAGGATAATAACAAATTCATTTTTTCATTAGACAAAACAAACCATAAAGGAAAATATACAATTCTGATTGATAAAAATGTTTTTTCTGATGTAATTTTCAATTACGAAAATGTCGAATTATCAACTATTTACCAATTTCCGATGGACAGCCTTGAAGTTATCCATTCGGAAGAAAACAAAATATTTTACGAATATTTAAGACTTGAGCACCAAACAAATCGTAAATTAGAGCTTCTCGCACCTCTAGTTTTTTATTATCCAAAATCAGAAAAATTTTACGAAGCCACATGTTCTGAATTCGATAATGCTCAAAAAGCACTTTCAAAATTTGTAGAAAAAACAGCAGAAAAAAACTCCTATACATTTGCCTATCTGTTAATTAGCAATTTTCAAAAACCATATATCAATCCAGAACTTTCTTTCGAAAAAAGTCAGGAATACTTGAAAAGCCATTTTTTAGACAAACTTTGTTTTACTGATACATTCCTGATATATAGCGATTTATATGCTAATAAAATTTTAGAATACCTTTCGCTTTACGGCAACAATAAATTATCGCAAGAACAATTAGAAAATGAGTTTATTAAAGCAGTCGATGAAATTCTTTTCAGAGCCGACCAGAACGAAAAAATCTATAAAACACTTGTTTCATTTTTAGTAAATGGTTTTCAAAAATATGGTTTTGAAAGAGTGTTGCTGCACATTGCCGACAATTATTTGAACAACAAATCGTGCGAAGACGAAGAGCGTAAAAGTGAGCTCCAAAAACGTTTAGACAGCTTCCGCAAAATGGCGATTGGAGAAATTGCACCACCTTTAGAAATTTACGATATCAACAACAATTTTGTTAAACTTTCGGAAATTCCTGAAAAATTTAAAGTAATAATATTTTGGGCAAGCTGGTGTCCACATTGCAACGAATTGTTGCCGGAACTACACAAATTATATAAAAATCCAACTGTTCCTAAATTTGAAGTTTTGTCAATCTCTATTGATACCGATAAAAATGATTGGATTTCGGCGCTAAACAAACATAATTATGAATGGTTCAATTGTTCAGAACTTAAAGGCTGGGACAGCAAATCGGCAAACGATTATCATATTTATGCAACTCCAACTTTGTTCTTGATAGATGAAAATCGCACAATTCTAGATAAACCATTATCGGTAAATCAGTTGGAGAGAAAACTTAAACAATTGTCAATGAAGTTGTAAATTTTGAAAGTTGAAAGTTAATAAAGTAAAAGTTATTTTTTTTTGAGATGACAAAGAATTTCCAATTTCCAATTTCTAATTTCTAATTTTTTAATACAAACCTATGAATAAATTTTTCCCTTTCATCATTCTTCTTTTTTTATTTCAAAACACACAAAGTCAAAATTTTGTAGATTTAGCAAATGCTTCCTATGCAATTTCTCCAAACAATTATTGGAGCCTTGATGGCGATGCTAGTCTTTCGGTGGCTTCATTAAATGCAAAATTACCCATCAAAAGGGAAAATGGCGATCTTGCTATTTTCGGATTAAACGGGAGCACTTTCAAAATTTCTTCATCGAATAATGACTTTGAGTATCCGCTAATATATTCCTCCACTTTACTTTTCGGATATACGAAAAAACTAAATTCAAAATCGCAGTTGCTTTTGATGGCACTCCCAAAAATTAGTAGCGATTTGGAAGACGTTTCGAAAAACGATTTTCAACTTGGCGGAATTGCACTTTTTACATTCACAAAAAGCGAAAAATTTAAATACAAATTCGGATTATACTACAATCAGGAATATTGGGGTTCATTTCTTGTGCCAATCATAGGCTTCGACTGGCAGCCAAACGATAAATTGCAGGCATTCGGAAATTTGCCAATCAATGCAACTTTAATGTACAAATTGAATAATAAATTTTCTGCCGGTTTGTTTTTTCAAGCTCCGGCAGGCTCATTTCGCATGAACGAAAATTTTACTGTACCGGAAAATAGTATTATGGACACTGAAAATATAAAGTTTCCAAATGCATATATCCATAAAACAACTCAGGAAATTTCTCTATTTTTAGACTATTATATTACGAGAAATATTGTATTAAACTTAAAATGTGGAGCTACAATAGGAAGATCATATCGTGTTTTTGCAGAAGACGATAAATTAGATTTTAAAATTGCAGCTTTCAATTTCGGTGAGGAAAGAATTCAACTAAACAAAGATTTTAGCGATGGATTAATTTTTGAACTTAATTTTATTTATCGCTTGCATTTTGCTGATTTGTAGATATTTTAAAGATCGTTAGAAAACCTCTTTAGCAATCCGTTTCACACTTTCCGAAAGACCAATAGTAAAATAATGTAGTGCCGGTACATTGTTCTTTTTCAATTCTTTTGATTGCATAATTCCCCATTCAACGCCAACTTGAAATGCATCTTTATCGTTTTTGCATTTATTTAGCTCTTTTTCAAGATCTTCCGGAATATCTATATAAAAAGTCTGCGGAAGCAAAATCAAATCATTTAATCGCGAAATAGGTTTTATGCCAGGAATTATCGGAACTTCTATACCAATTTCTCGGCAAGATTTCACAAAATCGAAATACTTTTTATTATCGAAAAACATTTGAGTAACAATATATTCGGCACCAGCATCAATTTTCTGTTTCAAATATTTCAAATCCGAATTCATATTCGGCGATTCGTAGTGTTTCTCAGGATAGCCGGCAACTCCAACCGAAAAATCTGTAGCAGCCGAATTTTCTAATTCCTCGTCAAGATATTGGCCATTATTCATATTCACAATTTGTTCAATCAAAGAATCGGTATGTGAATGTCCGTTTTTCTCTGGTTTAAAAATTCGCTGAGATTTCAAAGGATCGCCTCTTAGCACAAGGATATTATTTATTCCCAAAAAATGAAAATCGATAAGCGCATATTCCGTTTCTTCTTTAGTGAAACCTCCACAAATAAGGTGTGGAACAACTTCTACCGAAGGATACTTATATTTTATTGCTGCGGAAATAGCCACTGTTCCCGGCCTTTTCCTAACAGTTTTTTTCTCTAACAATCCGGTTTTGTGCTTTTTATAAACTACCTCCTCCTGATGGTATGTTACATTAATATTGCTCGGGTTAAATTCCATTAAAGGATCTATTGCCTGATATATAGCGTTAATGTTTTTGCCTTTCAAAGGTGGTAACAATTCAAATGAGAATAATGTTTCTTTTGCATTTCTTAAATTATCAATAACTTTCATAAACAAGCTCTAATTTCTAAATTTTTATCAGCACGAAAATATAATTTTTTTGCAAGTTCTCTATTTTCGGTTTTTCTTGTGCTTATTATCATATTTAAAAAATTAACATTTTTTTTCTTCTGGTAACTCATCCGTGCCACCGCTTCAGCGGTGGCACGGGTAAAAACATACTTTCTTCATCAAATGTATATTTTGCCACAAGTTGCAAACTTGCGGCAGGTGTGGGAATATATATTTTTTACAAATTCTACATTTTATTCCTTATTTGAAAACATCATATTCAAAAAATGAAATATGTAGATTTTTGCATATAAAAAATTTAAATACATTTGCAAAAAATATTTTTTATGGAATCATACAAACAGTTTAGTTTTGCTGAAATTTTGCCAATAGTAATCTCCAAATATGCAGATAAAAAAGCATTGGGTTTTATGGAAGAAGAAGCAATAACTTATTCTCAGATGGGAACCCGAATTTCTGCCGTCAAAGCTTTTCTTACTGAATTGGGGATTAGACCCGACGACAAAGTTGTTATTTATAGCCAGAACATGCCAAACTGGGGCATAGTATATTTTGCATTGCATTGCATGGGAGTAGTTGTAGTTCCGGTTTTGCCCGATTTCAACAAACACGAATTGCAAAATGTTCTTCATCATTCCGAAGCTAAAGCAATTTTCGTTTCTGAAAGTCTTGAATACAAACTCTCTGAAACGAAAAAAGACTTAGTTGAAACAATAATAAGTATCGACAATTTTGATATTATAGAAGGGAAAAGACCTAATGTTGTTTTTAATGAAAATACTCAATGCAGCAATTCTTTTAGTCCTAATGAAAACAAATTGGCAATATTGCTTTACACATCAGGTACTACCGGAAATTCCAAAGGAGTGATGCTTTCGCAAAAAAATGTAATCACAAATGCATTGCAAGCTGACGCAGTTCAAACAATTCTTGAAGATGACAGATTCCTTTCGGTATTGCCATTGTCACATACATTCGAAAATACTTTAGGACTAATTTTGCCAATTCTGAAAGGTGCTAATGTTCATTATTTGCGCAAACCTCCCACTGCCAGCGTTTTGATTCCGGCTATGCAAAAGCTTAAACCACATTTAATGCTGACTGTGCCATTAATAATAGAAAAAGTTTATAAAAACAAAATACTTCCTGAAATACAGAAAAAGCCCATTACTCGCTTTTTACACAGATTCTCTCCTACTCGCAAATTACTTTATAGAATTGCCGGCAAAAAATTATATCAAACTTTTGGTGGCAACTTAAAGTTTTTCGGAATTGGTGGTGCAAAATTAGATCCGGTAGTAGAACAATTTTTGGTAGATGCAAAATTTCCATATGCCATTGGTTATGGTTTGACTGAAACTTCTCCTATGCTTGCCGGTTCAAATCCGAGCATGACAAGATATCAAGCAATAGGTCCGGTAGTTCAGCATTGCGAATTAAAAATTAACAATCCGGATCCGAAAACCGGAGAAGGCGAAATTTGGGGGAAAGGTCCAAACATTATGTTGGGTTATTATAAAAATGAAGCAAACACCCGCGAAGTTATGACCGAAGATGGCTGGTTCAAAACCGGCGATCTTGGAGTTTTCGACAAAGATGGTTGGCTTAGCCACAAAGGCAGATTAAAAAATCTGATAGTTGGTGCCAATGGAGAAAATATTTATCCTGAAGAAATTGAATCTTTAATAAATAATTTTCGACATGTAATTGAATCTATTGTGGTTGAAAAAAAAGGGAAATTGGTGGCTTTAGTGCATTTCAACAGAGAAGAATTAGAACTGAAGTTGAAAGAAATGAAGGAAGAATTTACTCACAAAATGGATGAAAAACTCGAAGAGCTTACAAAAAAAGTTGATGAAAGAATTGATGAACTTTCGGCAGAACTTCAATACTATATAAATGCAAGAGTAAATAAATTTTCCCGAATTCAACTACTTGTTGTCCATCCTGATCCTTTTCAGAAAACTGCTACTCAGAAAATTAAAAGATATTTGTATCATTAAAAAAGCCTGACATTTTAGCAATGCTGGTTTATAGCAATAATTTTTTTTAAGCTGAAATTTTAATATTTTGTTCAATCATTTTGATGATTCAAAATAATATAATAATTTTGCTTTCATAATAAAAAGTTCAATACAATACTTATTAAAGTTCTATTTATGAGGAAGATATTTATTATTATAACTATTTTAATAAATATTAATCTTGTAAGCATTATAGTTTCCTGTCAGCATAGTGAAGAATCATATAAGGAGTTTTATAAAAAAGGGAAAAAGGAGTATTGTAATCAAAACTATGAACTTGCCATAGAATATTTTTCAAAAACTGTTAAAATTGCTCCAGATCACTCCGGTGCATATGCATTTCGGGGCGATTCTTATTTTAAATGTGGGAAAATATCTAACGCTTTCATAGATTATAATAATTCCTTAAAGTACAACCCAAAATATGTGCGGGGTTTATTTGGAAATGCTAATGCAAAATATTATATCGGTGATTATATTGGTTCAATTATTTATTTCAATAAAACAATTACAGTAAACAAAAATCACATTACAGCACATAATCAAAGAGGTTTAGCAAAACAAAAGATTGGGGATATTTATGGAGCTTTAAAAGATTTTGAACAAGCAATAATTCTTGATTCTAATTTTGCGAATGCCTATTATAATAAAGCAATTGTACTATTTAAGTTATCTGATTATGAGGAAGCTATAGACTATTTTTCAAATACCCTAAAAATAAAACCAAATCATTCCAGTGCATATGCTTTTCGGGGAGACTCGTATTATAAATGCGGGAAAATCTCCAAAGCCTCAGAAGATTATGATAATTCTTTAAAACACAATCCAAAATATGTACGTGCTTTAGTTGGAAAAGCCTTAGTAAAATCACATATGGGAGATTATAATGGATCAATTAAAATCTTAAATGAAACAATTAATATTAGTAAAAATCATATTATAGCACATAATCAAAGAGGTTTGGCAAAGCAAAAGGTTGGGGACATTTTTGGAGCTTTAGAAGACTTCGAACGAACAATAATTTTAGATTCACTTTTTGCCGAAGCTTATTATAACAAAGCCAAAATTCTATTAGAATTATCAGATACTGTTGAAGCGTGCATATATTTGTATCGGGCTAATTATATGGGATTTAACGACAGTCTAAGTTTAGACAATAAAATTTGCAATAAATTAAATTCTACTTCATATTAAGGATTTGTGGAAGCCCGGCAAGCAATTTCGTAGTACCAGCATAGAGTTTTCAACAAGATTTAAAACTCTATGAAGTTTGGCAAATGTTGCTTACTATATGTTGAGCAATATTCTTTCTAGTATTCATCAAAGAAGCATTTCGGAAATGTCGATTAACTGCGTTTATCAATTTATAAGGTCTATTGAATGTCTCTTGAGATACATGAAAATAATCAGCAAGTTTTCTGATAGTTTCCTTTGACAATCCTTTATGATAGTTCAATATTTTAGAAACAGTTCCTTTAGATATTCCCAAAATATCTACCAAATCTTTTGATTTCAAATTATTCTCATACATAAGAGCCTTTAATATTTCAATAGGATTTAACTCATTTAGCGAATTGTTCTCTTTATCCCATTTTTCAATTAGTAGAGTCAATAATTCAATTTCGTCTTCATCTGCTTTTTTCTCAGAAATTATTAGTTCTTCAAGTATATCACAATACTGTTTATATTGTTCTTTGTCTTTTATGATTTTATATTTTAAAGTTTCCAATAGACTGCTTTTTTATTAAATGTACTTTCATATTTTCTGATACAAAGATAGTATAAATGTTTCACATAGGGAAACTTTATTTTTATTTAGGACTATTTGTATGTCAAAGCATCAAAAAAAATGTAGAAAAGAAATCTGTTTTTTATAAATAAAACTATTATAAGTGAAATTTAGTTATTAACTTTGGCCAAAGTTTAAAAAATATTACACCTTGATTTTTAAGATTTTTTTGTCCTATTGATGGAGGTACTTCACAGTTCAATTAATTTAATTATGGAAAATATAATAAATGAATTTGTAAAAGAAAGTGAAAATCTCACTCAAAAGAAGTTAAAGAATGGTGAATTATTCAATGTTTTTAATGAATTAACAATTAACACAAAAGAAGTTAAACATTCGTTAATGATAAAAAGCCTCTTAACACCAAATGGAAAACACGGAATGGGAGATGTTTTCTATAAATTATTTATTGACGAATTAGGATTAGCCAACAGTAAAGATTATGAGTGGTTAAGTGATGCAAGCAACATTAAAGTTTACGATGAGTTTTTTATTGGCAATAAAGAAGAAAATGAAAAATTGGAAAATACGTATTGGGGAAGAATAGATTTACTTATAGAAAACAAAAAAGAAAAAAAAGCTCTTGTCATTGAGAATAAAATTTATGCACCCGACCAACCCATACAATTAATTAGGTATAATAATTATGCAAAAGATACATATGAAAAATATGATTTGTATTATCTTACCTTGGATGGCAAAAAACCTGATTATCAAACATATTTAGGACCTGATTATGATTCAACTCCAGAAAATGAAGAATATAAAATTAATATTGATGATATAAATTTAATATCGTATTCTGTGCATGTTTTAAATTGGTTAGATAAATGTCTTAAAGTTGAAAACATGAACAATCCTGTTAAAATAATAGTTGAACAATATATAAACACTTTAAAAGAACTTACAAATAAAATGGAATCAATAAACAAGAACTTGTTATTAGAACAGAAGTATAGAGAGATACTAAAGGTTGTGTCCGAGAATGACATTCGAGAGGTTAGAGATGAAATCAGGAAGAAATTTTTCATAAAACTTCAAGAAAAATTACCAAAAGAAATTTATGGAAAGAAAATTGATTTTGTTCATAGTATTGATAATAAGGTTGACAATATAGATGATGTATTAAATTCAAATGGACATATTGTTAATTTTGGTATTAGAATAGAAACAGAAGGAAAAAGCACTTTTCATATCGAAGTACAAAATTATAATAGACTAATATTTGGGATATTTAATCCTAACGAAAATCAGAAAAAAGTATATAAAAATAGTTTGTCAGATTCGGAACCATTTTGGCTTTGCACTGAATATAAAATTGATGGTTACGACTGCGCTTTTTATGATGATAGATTAAATTATCATTTATTAGAAAATATGGATAATATTATTACAGAATTTGTAAAAAAAATTGCTGAAGTTTTCCAATAATTATAAAATCCGCATTTCAAAACAAAAAAAAATGTCATTTTACAGATATAAACTTATTCAAACTCAATTTCAGACATAGTATTTATTGCATCCTCAACAGAATCAATATTTTCGACTACTACGCTTAATTTATTTCCTTCTTTTATTCTCCATTTCTTGCCTTTTCTTCCTATATAATTCAAAATTGAAGTAAATCTGCTGGATTGATAAAAAACGGAATCTTGATCGGAAATAAAATATGCAATCATTTTGCTCTTTTTGAGAACTATTTTTTCAAATCCCAGTTTTATAGCAAGCCAGCGTAATTTTACAACATTAATCAACTGAATTGTTTCGTCGGGAATTTGCCCAAACCTATCTATCAAGTTGATTTTGAATTTTTCTAATTCAGTTTCGTTTTTCAGATTGTCTAACTCTCTATATAAACTCATACGTTCGGAAATATTTTCAATATATGTTTCAGGAAACAGAAGTTCGAGATCTGTATCTATTATGCTATCCGAAACAAATTTGTGTTGGTTGGCAAACTGTGCGATTGCTTGTTTCTTGTCCTTTTTTTCTTCTTTTGTGAACAGGTGTTTCAACTCATTTTCCTTTAATTCCCGAATTGCTTCGTTCAATATTTTGTTATATGTATCGAAACCAATATCGGCAATAAATCCGCTTTGTTCGCCACCAAGCAAGTTTCCGGCTCCACGAATATCCAAATCTTGCAAAGCAATATTAAATCCACTACCAAGCTCCGAAAATTCGGCAATAGCCTTAATTCTTCTTCTTGCATCAGAAGTTAGCAGATGAATTGGCGGAGTGATTAAATAACAAAATGCTTTTTTGTTGGAACGGCCAACACGCCCACGCAACTGATGCAAATCGCTCAATCCGAAATTATGTGCGTTATTTATAATTATCGTATTCACATTAGGAATATCGAGCCCACTTTCAATTATTGTTGTAGCAATCAGTACTCCGTAGTCGCCTTCAATAAAATCAAGCATAGTTTTTTCGAGCTTCCTGCCTTCCATTTGCCCGTGCCCAACCACGGTTTTCACCGAAGGGCATATTTTATTTATCATCGCTTCAACTTCATAAATATTTTGAATACGATTGTTTATTACAAAAACCTGCCCGCCTCTATCTATTTCGTATTCAATGGCTTCCTTAAATATTTCTTCATTGAAAGTAACAAGTTCGGTAGAAATTGGATATCTGTTTGGTGGTGGAGTATTAATTATTGAAAGATCGCGAGCACCCATCATAGAAAATTGCATAGTTCGTGGAATCGGTGTAGCAGTTAGCGTCAATGTATCAACATTAAGTTTTAGTTTTTTAAGTTTTTCTTTTACAGCAACTCCAAATTTTTGTTCTTCATCAATAATCAGCAATCCTAAATCTTTAAATTCAATATCTTTTCCTGCAATACGGTGGGTTCCAATAAGAATATCAATTTTACCATTCTTCGATTTTTCAATAATTTCTTTCTGCTCTTTTGCCGTTCTGAACCGGCTAATATAATCAGTCGTACATGGAAACTCCCTTAAACGTTCCGAAAAAGTATTGAAATGCTGTAATGCCAAAATTGTAGTTGGAACTAAAAGTGCAACTTGTTTGCTATCGGCAACAGCCTTGAATGCTGCCCGAATAGCAACTTCGGTTTTCCCGAAACCAACATCGCCACAAATGAGCCTGTCCATTGGCACGTTCGATTCCATATCTTTTTTTACATCAAGCGTAGATTTAAGTTGGTCGGTAGTGTCTTCGTAGATAAAAGATGCTTCCAACTCTTCCTGCATATAGGTATCGGCAGAAAACTCAAAACCTTTTTTTGTTTTTCGCATTGCGTAAAGGCTAATTAAATCTTTGGCAATGTCTTTTATTTTACTTTTGGTTTTTTGCTTTAGATTTTTCCATGCACTTCCGCCTAATTTATAAATTTTTGGAGCATCGCTATCTTTCCCTTTATATTTTGAAATTCGATGTAAAGAGTGAATATTCACAAAAATTATATCGCCGTCTCTATAAATTAAACGAACAGATTCCTGAATTTTGCCGTTTATCTCAATTCTTTCTAATCCCCCAAATTGCCCAATTCCGTGGTCGGAATGCACGACATAATCGCCCGGATTAAAACCTGTTATTTCTTTAATTGTAACTGCTTCTTTCTTTTTGAATCTGCTTTTGATTTTAAATTTATGGTAGCGTTCAAAAATCTGGTGATCTGTGTAACAACAAATCAGCAAATCGTAATCGACAAATCCCTCATGCAGAGTTGTCAATATATAGCCAAATTCTTCAACATCCTGATTTAATTCATTAAAAATAGATTGTAGCCGGTCTATTTGTTTTTGGCTTTCCGAAAGGATAATATTTGTATATGCTTTCTCATAATTTTCGTAAAGATGTTTGCTTAATCGGCTGAAATCCTTAGAGAACCTTGGTTGAGGGCTTGTCTTAAATTCAATAATTGTTTCGCTGGGGAAATACTGTTTTAATCCAAATTCCACTTTCGTGAAATCCTGAAGTTTCTCAGAAATAAAGTTACTCTTTACAATTATTTCTTCAATGTTTTGCTGCTTTTCATTTTCTTCAGAATGAAATTTTATTAGAGCTTTTTTATATAAATCGCTAATTCTACTAAGAGTTATTGCAGTATCTTTCAGCCAGATAATAGTTTTTTGCGGAATAAAATCGAGAAAAGTAACTTTTTCTTCTACCAGAGCCTCGTCCTGAATGTTTGGGATGATATTAATTTTCTTAAAATTATCGATAGAAAGTTGATTTTCAATATCGAAACTTCTAATAGAATCTACATCATCGCCAAAAAAGTCGATACGATAAGGTAAGTCGTTTGAAAACGAAAAAACATCAATAATACTTCCTCTCACCGAAAATTGTCCGGGCTCCAGCACAAAGTCGTTTCGCTCAAAATTATATTCAAACAGAACTTCAATTAAAAAATCCGTTGAAATGGTATTCCCAACTTTTACTTCCAGCGAATTGGTTTTCAGATTTTTTTTACTGATAACTTTCTCTATTAAAGCATCTGCATAAGTAACAATTGTAAATTTTTTGGGATTTGAACTTAGCTTGTTTAAAACATTTGTACGTAAAACTACACTACCTGTATCTATTTGTTCATATTGAATCGACCGTTTGAATGATGAAGGAAATAAAAGAATATTATCTGATTGTGTAATATTTTCCAGGTCGTTTGCAAAATATGCAGCTTCTTCGCGGTCGTTCAGAACAATTAGATTTTGCCGGTGTGCATCTAAATTTGCAAAAATCATCCCCATCGCCGAGCCGGCGACTCCTTTCAAAAACACATTTTTGTTTTCGAGAATTTCGCCCCTGAGTTCTTCAACTTTTTTGTGATTTTCGAATATTTTGTTTAGGTCTTTTATTTTCATGGTGGCTTTAGGAGTTTTCTTTAATAAGAACATCATCTTTTTTACGCTCAACAATTTCGCCCTTTACATAAGGATAATCCGCATTTTTAAGGAGTTGTATTATTACTTTTTCTAATCGTTCTTTGGCGAATTTCATAGTTAAATTACTCTTTTGGATACATTACCTGCCAACTTTCAAGCTGCTTGATAAAATCCTTTTCAACTTGTGTGATTCTATTCTTTATTTTCTCTTTATAAATTTCATATTCACCGTGAGCTTTTTCTATTGCTTTTTGATGACTAACCGTACCGGAATGTTGCAGAATCTCTTTATTGGTCATTTTCAAGAAAGTATCTAACTGCTTAATCCAATCTGCCATATACATTGGTGTGCGGTCTAATGCTTGTATTTCAGCAATTTCTAAAAATGCTGTTACCATTCTGTTCAAAATATTCAATTCATCTTCAGCAAGATAGTTTTTAGCAATTTCAACTTCTTTTTTTGTTGGGATTTCACCTTTAAAATTTGTTAGTCCAATATTTTCTTTTGACGAATCAACTCTGCGATAAACTGTTTCGGCTGCTGTTTCTCCGTGGCTTGCCCAGTGCATTTTGTTTTGTATGGTTTTAAACACCATTACCGATTGTTCGGTTTTGGGGTCGTAGTCGATACTTGTGGAATAAACATCTAAAACCTTACGCCAAAACACTTTTTCTGATGAACGAATATCCCGAATGCGAGCCAATAGTTCATCAAAATAGTTTCCGCCTCCTGCCTCTTTTAGTAGTTCATCGTTCATTGCAAAGCCTTTTATCAAGTACTCTTTGATAAGTGCCGTTGCCCATTTTCTAAAATGTACCCCTCTGTGCGATTTTACTCTGTAACCAACCGAAATAACTACATCGAGATTGTAATATTTTATAGGTTTATCAGAACCACTAATGTGCAAAAATTGCACATTGCTTTTTTCAACCAATTCTTCATCTTTAAATATATTGCCAATGTGTTTAGTTATTACACTTCTCTCTTTTTGAAACAATTCTGAAATCTGAGCCTGATTTAGCCATACAGTTTCATTCTCAAAATGGGTCTCTATTTTGACTTTTCCGTCTTCGGTTTGGTAGAATATTAGTTGGTTGGTTTTCATTGTATTTTATAATTTCGTCATATTCTTTTGTTTCATCATAATCAAAAACTATTGCTACACTATATTTTGCCCTTGTAATAGCAACATAAAATTTGTCTTTGACACCTTCAAGTTTTTTCTCTTTTCCTCTTACAAATTTTGTAAAGTTATAATTGTTATCTTTTATCCATTCTATCATATTTGAAGTTGGATATAACAATACTCTGTTAAATGTCAATCCTTTTGATTCACCAAAATTATAAACATTAGTTTTATTACTAACTTCTATATTTCTGCTCCATCTCAATTGAATAGGTTTAAACTTTTCAATATATTCTTCAATATTCGCAGTTTTAATAATGAAAACACCTTCGTGTTCAATAGAATAATTTCTACATGTTTCACAATTGCATGGTTCTATTTTAGGAAATTCTGGAAAAAGTTTTACTGAAAAGTCACAGATTGCTTTGTTATTTCTATGTGAAACCTTTAATGTATTCTCATCAATCTCACATACTACCTTTTTTCCTAATTCATTTGAAACAAAATCTTTTATTCTCCCATCCCGATATTTTTTATATTTACTCTCTATATGTGTTAAGTAAGTAACCTGCCTAGGGTCTCCAACCAAAAAAATAAATGTTTTTGTCTTAAAAAGAAATTTTAAAATTTCCAAATCATATCCTGCCAAGTCCTGAACTTCATCTACAAGAATATGACTATAAATCTTTGAAATTCTATCAATTACATTGCCATTTGAAGCGTCATCACATGTTACAGCAAATTTTGAAATTTTATCAGAATATATTTTCCAAGATTTTGTAAAATAATGTTTCTCAAATTCGGTATCTTCTTTATATATAACTGATCCAAACTTCCCCTGATATTTAACGCCAGATTTTTGATTAACCAAAATCATTCCTTTAATATCAGAGTTAAATAAAATACTATTTATAGAACCTTGAAATGGTCGAACACCGTGTTGCAATAAAAATGAAAACCAAGTTTGAACAGTAATATTTGATGGAATATAACCTTTCTTTTTAATTATCTTTTTTCTGATTTCTTTCTCATTTGCTTCAGTATATGTTGTAATAAGTATTTTTTTTGACGAATCTTTGTTTAAAGCTTCATCTATTAAATAGGTGGTTTTCCCTGAACCTGCCGCCGCTATAGTTAATAAATTATTATTCATTACACCACTCAATAACTCTGTTAATATAATCAGGATAATTTAGTTTTATTGCTGATTCAAAGACAGATAAAGCCCAATCTGTTTTGTTCTTTTGCATATATTCTGAAATCTTATCTATTGTATCATATTCTAAAAAATCGATATCTATTGTATTACACAATGTTTCTAATTGACTTTTATTAGCGTCTACAAATTGAGGCTCCAATGTATTTAAAGTATTTCTATCATCCGCAAAAATTGTAATACATTCTATTTCGCTATAATCCTTATATTTATTTGTTATCTTTTTTTCGTATTTGCCATCATTATCGGTAACTACTGCAACTGGTTTTTCAATTATTTTTGCTATTTCAAGAAATCTCTTAAATGTTAATTTAACTGAGATAATATCTATTTCATCTTCTATGGGCAGCTTTCCGTGTTTTTCCTGATAAGCTTTTTGAACAATTAGCTCATCGGAAGGACCTTCTACAAGAATTGTTTTTTTACTCAAAACTAATCGCAAAGTTTCAAATCCTGATAATTTTTTAAAAAATTCATATGTGTCTACTGACAAATCATTCAGTCTTGAAATATTTCTATTGTTCAGCAATAATAAGTTTTCTAAACCTAATTTATTTGCAACAAAACTGCTGTGAGTGGAAATTATTATTTGCTTGTTATCGTGATTACTTATTATGCTATAAACAAATTCATTGAGTTTTGCGTGTGAAAGATGATTTTCAGGTTCTTCAAGTAAGATTAAATTTGCTTCACTATTTTTTTTATGCGACAATGCAAGATTTGTTTTTATAATGCATTGCTCACCTTTTCCAATTTGATGAAAAGGTATTTCGTTTAAATATGTCATTAAAGTTGTTTCCCAAGCATTTTTTGTTGATAAATCAACTGAAATTTTTACATCCTTTTCTGTAATATTTGGCGTTTCTTGTATTTTCTTATTTATTTCCTTTATGGATTCATCTTCCATAAATATTTCTTTTAGTTTTCTGTATGCTTGTGAAATTGATGCTTTTTGTTTGTTATCCAAATTATCTTTAATTATTCGAGCAATATAAATATCAGAACCATTTTGAAAACGATATGATGATGAATCTATTATTACTGATTTTATTGGGATACTTCGTGAAGTTATTGTTTCTCTTGCAAATGATTTCCATGTTATTTTGTAATATTCAATTGGAATTGTTGAAATCTTATTTTTAATTAAATTTTCATATTCCTCTTTATAGTTTTCATCAAATTCTATTTTACATGAAACACCTTCTGCTTTTTCTTTATCACTATTATTATTTCCTTCAAGTATAGGGTTGTCATTACCATAAAAGAATACTTCAATTAAAATATGAGGCAGATCACATTCTTTGTCATTGTTTATCTTTTCCAAAAAATTATTTATAATATCAATATTAAAGAGATATTGAGAAAGTTCATTTCGTAAATATCGACCATATAATAATCCAGTCAATGCTAAATGAATTGCTTCAAGAATTGTTGATTTTCCAGCTTCATTATTACCTACTAAAATATTAATACCATCATTTAACCCTATAGTAAATTTTCCTTTAAAACATTTTAAATTTTCAATATTTACTTTTTTTATTTTCATAACACCTTCTCTTTTACAGTTTCCATTTCCTCCACAACCTCACACATCAAAACAGTATAAAACGGTTTATTCCTATCTTTCAACTCTTTATGTTGGTCGTTTGCAAAGCAGGCTGTTTCTTCTCAGTTATTTAAAACAATCAGATTTGTATTTTACAAATCTAAATTGGCGAAGATGAGCAGAACGACCCTTTAAAAATACATTTTTATTTTCATATAGTATTTCTACAAATTTCCTTTTTGTCCCATCGTCCTACTCTGCTTTGCCCAAATATCCTAAAAAAGCAAATTCTCCCTCCCCAGAACCGTTTTCCCCAAATGCGTATATGCCAGTTCTGTAACTTCACGTCCGCGTGGAGTTCTTTTTATGAAACCTTCCTTTATTAAAAATGGTTCGTAAACTTCTTCAATTGTCCCGCCATCTTCGCCAACTGCAGTTGAAATTGTAGAAATTCCGACAGGTCCGCCCTTAAATTTGTCAATAATTGTAGTCAGGATTTTATTATCCATATCGTCCAATCCGTATTTGTCAATATTTAGAGCTTCGAGCGAAAATTGCGTAATATTCAAATCAATATTTCCATCGCCTTTTACCTGAGCAAAATCTCTTACTCTTCGTAAAAGAGCATTTGCAATTCGTGGTGTCCCTCGGCTACGAGAGGCAATCTCTACTGCAGCTTTATCAGAAATCTCTACATTTAAGATTTCCGAAGAGCGTTTCACAATTTTCGTTAAAATCTTACTATCGTAATATTCGAGATGTGCTTTTATTCCGAATCGTGCACGGAGCGGGCTTGTTAGCAATCCCGAACGTGTTGTAGCCCCTACAAGTGTAAATGGATTTAATTCTATTTGAACAGAACGAGCACTCGGGCCCTTATCAATCATTATGTCGATTCTGTAATCTTCCATTGCCGAATACAAATATTCTTCAACAACCGGACTCAGGCGATGAATTTCGTCGATGAACAGAACATCGTGCTTATCAAGATTGGTTAAAAGTCCTGCGAGATCGCCGGGTTTGTCAAGAACAGGCCCGGAACTAAGTTTCAGATTTACGTTCAATTCTTTCGAAATAATATTGGCAAGCGTAGTTTTCCCTAATCCGGGAGGTCCGTGTAGCAAAGTATGGTCGAGAGCTTCGTTCCGCATTTTTGCAGCCTGAACAAATATCTTCAGATTTTCAACAATCTTCTGTTGTCCGCTAAAATCGCCAAATTCCAAAGGACGAAGTTTTCTGTCAAATTCCTTGTCGGAAGTCTGGCTTTCAGTACTAAATTCAAAATTTCTATCCATTTTCTATTTCCTTTGCAAAAAGTTTGTAAAATTATTAATAAAGATAAGATTACAACATGTGTTTTTTCAAAATCAGCAGAAAACAATTCAAAAACAATTCAATCGAATGGTTAAAAAATAGTTAAAAAATCCGTAAATTTTATACATGAGCTTTTATAATTGAACAAAATTCTTAAATTTGAATTTTTTGAATTAAATTTTTTGCTATGAAAACGAGAAACTTTTTTATTTTTATTGTAGTTGAGTTAATACTCATTGGTGTCATTGGTGCCAGAATAAGCAATAAGTCATTATCAACTAATCCGGATTATGTTCTCATTAGCTGGAACGATCTTGGAATGCACTGTACAAATATAGATTTCTCGAAAGTAGTTGTACTTCCTCCATATAATAATCTTATTGCACAAGTTGTAAAAAAAGGTTCGGCCACTTCTTTGCCGCAATTGGTAACATCTGATTTAACATTGAATTATGAAATTCCGGGTAATACCTATTCTGTTGGAAAGACAAATTTCTGGAGTTACGAAGATCAGCTTTTTGGTGTAAACTTACCCAACGATACAGGCCTGACAGGTGTTGGGCTATCAGGAACACTCACCCCAAGTACTGATCATTTTGTTGTAGAAGGCATTCCAATCACTCCTTTTACAGATAGTAATTTAACTACCGAGAATCCTTATCAATTGGCTCTTCTTTCTCTTTATGATACAAACGGAACGCTTTTGGCTACAACACAGCCGGTTATTCCTGTTTCAGGAGAAATTGGCTGCGTTAGTAATAATTGCCATCCAAGCCAACAAAACATTCTTAACGAACACGACAATGTTAGCGGTTTTAATCAGAATGGACCTGTTTTATGCGCAAGCTGTCACTCCTCAAACGCATTGGGAACAACAGGACAACCGGGTTTGGAATCGTTATCGGAGGTAATTCACAAAGAACATGATAATACTAATAATTGTTATAAATGTCATCCCGGGTCTAACACACAATGCCATAGAGGTGTTATGAATAGCGTAGGATTCACATGCATTGATTGTCATGGAGACACCGAAAATGTTGGAGAATCAATTAGCAATGGGCGCGAGCCATGGCTTGACGAACCTTCGTGTGCAACATCTGGCTGTCATACTTCTATTTATGCTGAGGAACCGGGGCTTTTATACCGTCAGTCTAAAGGTCATGGCGGATTATATTGTAGCGCCTGTCATGGTTCTCCTCATGCCATTTTCCCGTCTCAGCAAGCAAATGATAATGTTCAAAACATTGGACTACAAGGATTTGCAGGTACACTTTCTCAGTGTAGTGTTTGCCATAGCATAACCCCAAATATGCCAGGACCACATGGAATTGTTGTTACAGATATAGAAACATTGGCAAATGAAGCAAGCGAGAGCAGAATTGACAATATATTTCCAAATCCAGTATCCACGCAAGGTACAGTCGAGTTTTCTATTGCAGCTCACGAACATGTATCAATGGAGATATTTAATGTAGAAGGGAAAGTTGTACTCAGACTTATTAATAGGAATATGGAGACCGGTTCATACAAAATCTCTTTTGCTGGCGATGCCCTGAAATCAGGTATTTATTATTTAAATATTGTAACTCCTTCAAATAAGAATTCTATCAAATTTATTAAGATTTAGCTAAAATATCAAAGGGAGTAGAAAAAAGACAATTAATAAAACTGGCATTGTTAACAAAGTATACTTAATTGATTATTCCATTTCAACATGAGCATCATTACAGCTTGTTTCAACATTTCTAACTTTTTAGTATAGCACTTGCTTTTTCTTCTCATTCTTG